>Ga0098074_1000216_pt1 | contig 47330 bp, 45 predicted proteins | sample 32_taG_FD_75064 | JGI IMG/M metagenome (GOLD analysis project Ga0098074, IMG submission 75064) | Marine viral communities from the Gulf of Mexico - 32_GoM_OMZ_CsCl metaG | ecosystem: Environmental > Aquatic > Marine > Oceanic | place: Atlantic Ocean: Gulf of Mexico | collected 2015-07-12 | reverse complement strand
GGCCTCCGACACCTCCATGCCGCCATACTTGGACTTCAGCTTGTAGAACGTTGCCGGGCTGAGCCCGTGCCTGCGGCACACCTCCGCCGTCGGCATGCCTGCCTCTTGCTCCTTGATCATCCCAATAATCTGCGCCTCGGTAAAACGGCTCTCCCGCATTCGTCTACTCCTTCAGGGTTGGGCAGACTCTACATCATGGTGAGGGATTTCGCGGTGGGGCAGGTCAAATGCCAGGAGCACGTCGCAGTCTTTGATCAATTTGGCGACGGCCTTGTCGTATTTCACGCCATATGTCGCGACGAAGTAGTCGAACGCAGCCGCGGTATCCACCCGCGTTTCAGCCTACCAGATGTCGTGAAGATCGCCCTTTGCCCTGGCTTGGGCCGACTTCGGCATCGCGTTCAGCACATTACCCGTTTTGCGGAACCAGCAGCGCTGCTCTTTCTTCGCGCCAAAGACCTGGCGCAGAGCACTTCAGAAGTCTGGGGGGTAATCCCACTCCTTCACCCAACCCCCATCTGATATGGAACCCAATATTTCGAATGATTAGCAAAGTTAAGCCAGACGAATAGGATTGTGGCATAGTAGAATAGGATAAAGGCGACGATGGCTTGGTTACGCCGACCGAAGGAACCAATTGCGTCTGGAAGATGTGCAAATACCACCAACTGTAAAGGGATTATATACAGTGCCATGCGATCAAGCGCGGTGCTTAGATTTGTTGGAAAGAATGCGATAAACATGCAAACTGCGATAAGAGAGAAGATTAACCAAAGCTTTTTCTCAACTGGAGAGAGCGAGAAATTCTTAATATACATCAAAAAAAGGATGGCTGGAACTGCGTTCATAGCAAGACGAATGAAAGCACCCGCAGACTCGAGGTTCTGATCCACATAGGTTTCAATTAAGTGGTCGGCGCTGTCAGACAACAAAGTAATGTAGCCTATAGCCGTTGTCCCGGCGACAAGCATCAAAGTGAAAAACCGGTTTTTTGAAACTGTTAAGCCTGCTATTGGTATCATGACTACAGCAGATTTATGAAACAGTGCCCCTGCCAGTACCCAAAGCGCAAAAACCATGAACCGCTGACGGCCCAGCATAATAAGACCGATCATCACCAAGCCCACGGCTATCGCTTGACGCGTGTAACCCATGGCGACTACTGTGACGAGGTAGGGCATAGCGCAAGCCAGCGCTAACCATGGACGTGGCAGACTTCGGCAGAACAGAACAAGGCCGGTGGAGAAAAGGAATGCACCAAAGGTGTTTACTCCTGTAATACCAAAGCCGAGTTGCGTCGATAGAATATTAAGTGCCCAATAGCCTGGATCTTCCATACCACTGAGGTCCGCAAAGTTTAAATTTTGAGCACTAAACAAGTATCGGAAATAGTTATTCCAATCACCTCCCACATTGTAACGAAACCCTATTACTAAGGTTAGTGCCGCAATCATAAACATCCATGTTGTGTCTATCCTCAGCGGGCGCGTTCCATCGGCCTGCACTCTCATTCGTGGGCCAGACGCGAGAGCCGCTAGTGCAGGGATAAGAAAAAAGAGCCAGTAGGGCAGCATTCAACTTCTACTTTTAGGAGAAAGCGCGCATAGGATCTATAAACCGCGCACGCATGATTTCATGACGATAGTGGCTTAACCAGTCCAGCAACATTAAAATGGTCCACAACTTGGTACCGTTATTTGTGTTGCCCGATTGGTGCAGCTCCCACAATTCATAGATTTTATCGGGTTGCAGGCCGGTCAGTTCAACAAGCTCATCATCAAACAGTAGGCGCTCGCCCCATTCCCGCAAAGCACCACGTAACCATCGATCCAGAGGAACCGCAAAGCCTTGCTTCGGACGTTCAATAAGATCCCGAGGCACATACTGATCAAGGATTGCTCGCAAGGCTTGTTTACCCTTGCCATCAGCGATCTTCATTTCGAGCGGAAGCCTCCAAGCGGCTTTGACCACGCGCGCATCAAGAAATGGAGCCCTAGTCTCAAGTGAAGCCGCCATTGACGCACGATCTACCTTTACCAGAATATCACCTGGCAGGTAGCTCACGCTGTCCATTGCCATCATCCATTCAGCTCCATCCACTGGAAAAGCCGGTTTCTTGGCGTGTACGATGGTGGCTTCGTGCATAAGGTCTTCAGGCTTTTGGATACCACGTGTGAAATGTTGATAAAGCGCTGGTAGATCATTGATATCGCCCACGTGCTGCGCAAGTTTTGCCGCCTTGTCGATTGCAGTTACCGGCAAACGCATACTTGATGCAAAACGACGAGGCCACCCATTCTCCGACGTGAGTGCAGGGGAACATGCTGTAACGAGCTGCCCTGCGGAGTGGCGCAACCCGCGCGGCACCCGCTGCAGCTTGGATAAGAGCTGCGGGCCTATGACATGGCGGTTATAACCTCCGAACACTTCGTCGCCCCCGTCACCTGTCAAAGCCACGGTAACGGAATTGCGCGCTTCGCGACACAACAAGGCGGTGGGGATCTGTGATGAATCCGCAAAGGGTTCATCATAAATTTTCGGCAAATCAGTGATCACCCCGAGGGCGTCCTGCTCTGACAGGATGAATTCGGTATGCTCAGTTCCGAGGTGTCGAGCTACTGCGGCGGCATGGGGTGCCTCATTAAAGCGCGCTTCATTAAATCCAATCGCAAACGTACGTACGCGTTGCGCACTCCGGCTTTGCATTAAAGCGGCGACTAAGGAAGAATCAACTCCGCCTGATAGAAAACACCCCAACGGTACATCCCCCAGCATCTGCTGCTCGACAACATCTCCCAATGTCACTTTAAGGTCATTAAGGGCGTCATTCTGTAGATTGCCGCGCTGCGCAATGGCAGTATTAATCAACTCGCCAAATGTCTCGTAGGGTTGTGTTACAGGTGTTACGGCAGTCAACGACACTGTTAACACATGACCTGGCTGAATCTTCTGCACATCTTGGAAGATACATTGCGTATCAGGCACATAGCCATATGCAAGGTAAGCGGCAATAGCATCGCGACACAGGCGCGCTTCGAAGTTTGGTAAAGCAAGCAACGCCTTTAGTTCTGATCCGAAGGCCCAGCCATCAGAGAGGCGCGCAAAATAGAGTGGCTTTTCACCGATACGGTCTCGCGCAAGGTGGAGCTGTCGCGTTTTCCTGTCCCACAAAGCAAACGCAAACATTCCACAAGTACGCCTCAAAGCATCGTGAAGGCCCCAATACGATATGGCAGCGAGCAATGTTTCGGTATCAGAACTACCTCGCCACGGTGGGCTTCTACCAATCTTTGTAAGGTTGTCCCTAATGGTCAAATGGTTATATATTTCCCCATTGAAAGCGATAATATAACGGCCGCAAGGCGACATCATTGGTTGCGCTCCTGCGGCGCTGAGATCAACAATGGCAAGCCGGCGATGGCCTAGCGATACACCCTCACTAGGGTCGGCCCAAATATGGGCATCGTCTGGACCTCGGTGATGCAATGTATCGGCCATTGTGCGTGTGGTGTCGACCAAGGCCTCATCCAACCCGAATGACAGAATCCCACAAATTCCACACATGTCAGCGCTCCAACTCTAAGATAACAGCTGAAGAGCTATCCTGCATGCTCTTGATCCTCAATCAACTCTTTCGCAGCATTGAGGAAATCATCTCTATAAAGGGGTTCATCTTGCCAGTAACTCGCTGCAGCGTGAGACACTCTCTTGTACCGATCCGGATTAGACAACAGCTCCAACACTGTTAATACTGTAACGTCATCATTTCTAACGAAGATTGCGCTGTCTTTATCATGACAATAATGGGCGATCTCGCCCACAGGGGTCACCACTGGCACGAGTCCATACTGCATGGCCTCCACAACCGACATTGCCATGCCTTCGACTAAGCTCGTCTGCAGATAGAAGGACGCATGAGAGGCAGCCTCAGCGATTTCATCATGCTTCATGGAACCCTTAAAGGTGACTTTATCATCTAACTCTAGGTTTTTTACCTGCGTGCGCAATTCATCTTGCATTCCTCCATCCGGTCCGATGATTGTAAATCTAGCATCGCCTAGGTGTTGAGCCACAGCAGCAAACAGAGCCAGTGCCCGCCCCAACCCTTTCTGCGCGTTTAGGCGGCCCCAGAATATGAATTCAGCAGTGGGGTTACGTTGTTTCGGCAGTAACCTTCGATTCAAGAGGAAGGATATCACTCGTCCTTTGCTGTGCAGGTAGCGCGGTACTCTGCGTTGAAGCGTGACGCCCGAGTCTGCCCAGATTGAGTCAGAAATAGACATCGCAATCCTATTTGCTATCTTGTCAAGAAAATGCACATCATGAGCCAAGTGCAGAAAAATTACTGTTTTTACTTGCGGTCGCAGAAATTTGAGACAGATCATAATTAAGGCGCTCCGCCACAAGGACGCCACTAGTAGGTCTGGCGGATAACGGTATAGCCGCCAAAGTGTATGCCAATAAGCGCGCGGGTCATTTATAGAAATAGATGGTCCGTGATGTTCACCTGCTCCAACAGTAGAATTGAGACCTCTTACCAAATAATTACGCTCAAACTCCAGTTCTCCATGACGCCCAGTAGACAAGGAGCGCGCGGCGATTTCCACACCTCCTATTGCGTGGTAAGGAATGAGATGAACAACGCGCCTTAGCATTCTTCTGCTATTGTTCCGAAAACACACTTATATTTGTATTTAAGTGCTTCGAAAGCGCCTCTAATTTTATAGAAAAACGTATCTGATTGGAGGTTCAGCGGATGATGAATTTTTTCTAGGAAATTAAAACCCACAGAAAATTTAAACATTTTTTTGTCCTCCAGCGAAAGACCGCTGCATTTTTCGTAGCAATTTGAAGCAGCGTACTAACAAAATTGAAATTTCTGGGGGGAACTTCAACAGATGGCGTGAGGTACCAGCTTGTGCGACGACACCTGGGCCGAAGAGTTTAGATAGCCTGCGTGCATCATCAGGGCATTCGTCATAGAGCGCGCCCCGAAGCGAGTTTGCATCAACTGCATTTAGATATGCACGAAGTACCTGACTACGTGCGTTAAAGCGTGGCGCATCAATTGCCTTCAAAAGCTCTAGGCGCAGAGGATGCGCCTGAATTTTTTCCGGCGACCAGTCCTTTTGTTCACTCATAATTCCTCCTGTATCCTGCCGGTAAGATACAGTGCATTCATTCGTTGCAGCTATCGGTGCCTCAAGCGCCAGACGGAGCCAAGTTGCTGTATCTTCGCCCGGGTAAGTCGTTTTGAACCCGCCTATTGAACGAAGTAGCTCGAGCCGGACAGACGTAGATGAAGCGCACAAAAGCTCGCTCCCTAGAGATTTTCTCCCTAAGTTTATAGAAACATATTTGATATAGTCTATGAGATGTGAATGCCCTATTTTTGGTGAAAGATTTTTAATTTCTTGCTCTGGCGTTTTTGAAGGGAAGAACTTTGATCCAATTGTTCCAGCCTCTGGATTCTGGCTGATCGCATCAGAGTGAATAAGCAAGTGATCTGGGTGCCAGATATCATCTGCGTCGATAAAGGAAACCCAAGGCATTTTGGAGAGCTTGATGCCTTTATTACGCGCAGCACCAGGGCCAGAATTTAATTGCCGCACTATTTGAATTCGTGGATCTTTATTCTTTACGATTAGCTCCAAACCCTCGTCGCTAGAGCCGTCGTCAACAATAATAACTTGTTTGGGGGGCAGGCTCTGGCACAAAACTGATGCCAGACAAGCCTCAATATACGCTGCCTTATTATAAAGTGGAATAATAACACAAAAAGATGCCGGACTATTCAATTTAACTTTTCCTCGGCTCTAGGGAGAAGTGGTATGCCAAGAAGTTCCTCGTGGCGTGCTAAAACTGCTTGTTCTGTAAAACGAGAAACTCCAATGTTAAGCTTTTCTTGAGAAATTGGTCTATCAAGTGCTGCAACAATTCCTTTGGCAATTGAGGTTGGGTCTCCTGGACGGACCAAGTATCCATATATACCACCAGATAGAACCTCGCGTGGACCGGTGGGGCAGTCAGTTGCAACTGGAGTGGTTCCCGCAAACATTGCTTCAACAAGGACATTTCCAAAGCTTTCAACTCGTGAACACAAAGCGAAAGCAGAAGCTCGGCGAAAAAATCGCAAGGGGTTTTTTTCATAGCCCTGTAGACGAACCAAGTCATCAATATTTAGGTCTTTGATCAATTCCTCGAGGGCTACGCGTTTGGACCCTTCACCTAAAATAATCAGTCGTACTTTACGATTCTGCTTTTGAAGAAGATAGATTGCGTTAATGAGACTCTCAAAGTCCTTCCACGACTCTAAAGAACCAGCAGCTAAAATAACGGGATCCGACCCGGAATCGCCAGCGCGACCCTCTGCAGGAAGCCAAGGATCCTCAAGTTGAGCGGAGGCCTTTTTTTCCGCTTCGGGAGATACGACAGCGTTATATGCTACATGGTATTTTAGATTCGGCATCACTTTTCGATACTCATCAACTATTCCACTCGAAACGCAGGTCCGCACATTTTGTCGCCACGCCGTAGCCCTTACTATTTTTTTCAAAATCCATCGTTTTGAAAACCAAATGTTAGAGTAGGTGTCAAATGGAGTTACTCTGCTAGAACCGCTTATTATGACCTTAGACCGAGTCATAATAGCTGCTATTGCTACTGCTGCATTCAAGTGGTCTTCGGCGCAGAATATCAGATCTGGGCGTACCTCCTTCAAGTAACGGCATAATGGACGAAACATAGACCGAACTGTCGGAGCGCCAATTACTAAAAGTTGTGTGCCTTTCGGTTCAAGTATTTTCATATTCTGAGATGAGGTGCCAATAACATAATCGACCTCATGACCTGCACGTGCAAGTGCCGAGGCAAGGCGCGCTTGTGCAAGTGGAACCCCAGACACAGAATACCTAGCAGTTATGACGCCGATCCGCATTGCTTACTCCATTTTTCAAAATTTGACGTGTTGTAATAGCTGGCAACAGCTTAAAGCTTGACTATTCCCATGAATTTCAAGTTGTTTTGAATGGCTCGAGACTTGAGTGGACTGTCGTGATACCCTAATATTTCACGTCACCTTGCTTGGACGTGCGTTTTCAAGGATGTTTTTGAGCGTTTCGCGCATTGCGTTTTCTGAATGGTACTGAACATAGCGCTTACGCAATTCGTGATTAAAGCCCGGGGGCGCAGCAACAGCCTCCTGCAAGGCCTCTAAAAAATTCGCAGGCGTCATGCAGCGGGCTAAACCGTCTTGCGCCACTAGCTCGTAACCTTCGAACGCCTCGGCAGTACCAGCGATTGGTTTACCGTGCATAAGAGCTTCGGCTGTTTTAGTTTTCATGCCTGAGCCTGATAGTATGGGCGCAACGATGATCTGCGCATGGGCATACCAACGCGCTAGTTCATCAACTTCACCGACGACATGTACTCCACCCCACTGTTCCAGACGCGATCGGTGCACATCCATGCCCCGGCCGATGACAACCGTATCAATAGGCGCGTGGGGGGCCACCTTTTCAGCATACCAGGCCATACCCTCGATATTGGCGTAGAAGCTGCCGCCCACAAATAGGGCATAGGGTTTGCCCCAAGGGCGTATCGCCTTAGCGGCAGCCGGATTATATTGATCGCGCAGAGCTATGGGTAGAACATCGGTTCCCGGGCGACGATAAAGACGAGCGTGTAGACGTGCGTCTCGTTTGTTGAGCAAGACACGCCGTTGGGAGTAGATCGCGGACCAGCGTTCAGCGATGGTATTCACAATGAGCACGCCCAACGCATGCAATGACGGCGCGGCTCGCAGCGCATCAAAGAAGAACCGTGATTCGATGTTGTGATAAAAAGTCACGATCGGGATGGTGATGCCATTTTTGCGCAGTAATCTTGCAAGACGTCCGAGATTTGATCCTTCTATGAAAATGCAATCTGGAGATATCTGTGACAGGCGCTTGAACAGATCCGTTTCGGTCTGTGCAGTGACCCCGTCAATCCGGCCGATAAGGCGTTCTACAATACGCGTCTTGACTTGGGGGAGGCGGAAGACCTCGATCCGATCCCCAGTGACGCTTCGCAAATTTTCAATCAGTAAGCTTGATAATTGCTCACGCCCGCCTCGTTCCTTAGCCTCAGGCGTGATCACCAACACCCGTAAATTGTTTTTTGCTTTGGGTATCATATTGCGCGCACCTATAGTGGTTTACCTGCTAGAGGAAACGATTTTGAAGATTATATAACAAAGTTAACAAGTAATCTCTCTTTCTCACCCTGGTTGATGAGTAGACAGATATACCAGCATCTATGCAGCGCTTAGTGAGGTCTAACTCCTGCAAAACACACATAGCTTTTAACTTCTTGATACTTTTTGAGGCATTTTGAGACCCATGCCAACCAAGCATGGGAGTGGTTGGGTTTAGCCAATCTTCAACTCTTCTCCGATTAACCTCTGGAATGTCTTGTGACAGAGTATAACCTCCGTTTCCATCACTATTAACCATCGATACTATGCCTTCTTGGGCAAGAGAAACTCCACCAATCCTTCTTGCTGCATCAGTTGATATGGCAAACATATTAGTTCTCACCCAATTTAGTATAAATTTCTTCCTATTTCGCATCAGTCGGTAGTCTATATGCCAGTGCAACTGGCCAACTAAAAATAGACTGTCTTTTGAATGTGCAGATAGGATCTTTTTAATAAAAATTTTCTCTTCGCCAGTAGTAAACGGGCGCCTCGTATGGAAGGTATCATTAGCAAATATAATTATATCATAATTTTTATAGTCTGTATAATTGACTCCCTCTGCCCATCCGGAAAACTCACCGCACTTGTTACTTCCAATTATATCACCGTCCAAATCTGTATTGTTTGTAACTACTCTAACGGAATTATATTTGAATGACTTTGAAATCACCTCCTTAAACCGCGCTATTGCGGATGGAGCTCTTAGGTGATCATAGACCACCATTACACCTAGACATCGAATTTCAAAATGTTTCATCAACTAAACACACACTTTCAGTTAATCAGTCCTAAGACATACTTAGTCTCAGATGAAAAAGCCTTAGCCCAAACAAAAAAACCTCTTCGAGAAAAGCATTTGAGAAAATTCCAGAAGCTATCGTGATAAAGCATTCGGAATTCGACCAATTGAATCTCAGTATCTAGTATAAGTAAAACCTGATTTAAATTATTTTCTTTGACCTGAAGAGTATCAGACTTACGTTGACGCAACGTTGCAAGCCTACAGCTGTGAAGTGCCATTCTTAATTCTTTTTTCAAACCTGCTTTTCTATTGTATTGTGAAGATATGCCTACATTTTTTCTATAGCATACAAGCGGTACGTCCAGATAAGAAATTCCATTAAGTAAGGCAGCTCGAAATCCAAATATTAAATCTTCATATGTTTTCTTCTCACTTATTGGGCCAAAATAATTTATGAGAGACATTCGTATTGCCCCTGTTGCTCCAATATAAATGCTCGAAGATTTTGCGAGTTCCTCAAGTTGATATGGCTCTTCTTGGATAAGAGGTGATCTTTCCCCCAGGGTACGGCCAGATTTATCTATTTCCAAAACTGCAGAATGTATAAGTTGACAAGTTGGCTGTTCTTCAAAACGCTTCTTAATAGTGATCGCTCTCTCTGGGTGGGAAATATCATCGCCGGCAGCCAGCACAATTATCTCGGATTTAATACTGGAAAGGAGGACATTAATATGATCAATCAAGCCATAGTTCTCCTCGTTCCGCCGCACTTTAACCTTGTGTCGCCCCTTATATGCCTCCGCCATCTCCAGCATGATTTCATAGGTACGGTCCGATGAACAATCGTCCGATAGAATAATTTCCAACGGCTCGTAGGTTTGGGAAAACGCACCTTCTACGGCCTCGCGGATGTATTGCTCTTGGTTGTAGGCAAAGAGAGCGAAGGTGACGAGCGGGCGGCCAGGGGATGGATCTGTCATCAAATGCTCCGAATTGGCCAGCCAATGGCGGCATAGATGCGGGCGAAGCGGGCGGCGATGCGCCCCTCCGGCCCCATTTTGATCAGTACGACCCGAAGTCCAAATAGTCCGGTTGTCAGTGCCAAACAGATTGATGTAAGAGCCGCTGCCTCAGGAATAGCCCGCGCCAGTGTCAGAAGAGCCAAGGCTAGTATGATGTGTAGTGCGAGCAACAAAAGCGACAGGGGTTGCCATCTAAAACCCTGAAGTGTGTAGGCAAGAACGTTGATTAATCCGAAATGCACGCAGTATGCGATTAGGAATGCTGGGCCAGCAACGGTCAGACCGAAAGGCTCAAGACCAAACCAAAGTATTAGTGAGAATAGAACGTTGAAGTTAATTTGGATTAAAAGAAAAATACCTCCACGTGCCGCTGCGACAAACGCAAATCCTAGCGCCCAACTTGCAAGCTTGAACACATTTCCTACTGTCTGCCATTGCAGCAATTCCGCGGCAGGCGCAAACTCGGGCGAATACAATAATGCTACGACCCATGGTGCCAGCCCAATTAGTAGTAGTAGAACTGGCCCACCGATCGCTAGGCCTAATTGTGCCTGATCATTCATCAGCTGGGTGGCGGCGGGACGATCACTGATGACCTCGGTCAAGCGAGGGTAATAATCGGCCGCCATCGCGCTTAAAAGGAACCCAACATAAGTCATTGTGAGGCCCCAAGCAGCAGAAAACTGGCCAGTGGCCTCCAACCCTAGCTCCTGCGTAATGTACCCTCGCACGAATAGCAGGGTAGCCGTAGTGGCAAGCCCGCCCAGCATAAAAGTCGCGCCAAGTTTGGCCATGGGTTTCCACAAGATCCAAATTTGAGCCGCGCTAGGGTAACCCGCTGTGGGCTTTGGCAAATTTCTAGTATAATATTTTGCGATTGCGATTGTTGAAAGCGGCTGAACGACTACGAACCAAACCAACCCTGCCTCTCCATAGAGCCATACAGCCCACAATCCTGCAATAGCACCAGCTAAGGCCGCTAAAACCGAGACGCGGCCTAAATCACCGACGCGACGCATCCCTTGTAGCAGTGTCGTCTGGGCCGTTCCGAGCAGAGTTAGTAATATGGCAAGGCCGACCAGCCCTACTTCGGTGGCAAAAGATTGATCGCCGAACAGCCATTCGGATATTTGGTAGCGAAGCAACCAGACCCCGATCATGGCAATAAGACCCTGCACCAGATGAGCTGCCATCAACACTTGTCTGATACGGCTCAGTTGTAGCTTTGCCCCTCTTGAGCTGGCAATTTGACGCACGCCACTCGATCCTATTCCGAGGCCGGCAGCTGTCCCGACAGCATTCAACAAGCTATTGTAGATGCCAAGCAACCCAACGCCGGAGGGCCCCAACAAAACCGCCAGTACTTTCACCCGTATAATAGATATTAAGATATTGACAGCTTGAGCGCTGCCAATAATCAACATTGATTTTATGAGACCGCGCGTTTCAGACATCTTCTTCCAAAGTCTGCCGTTTCACTTTCTGATACCCGTCTCCAAATTTTATAGCAATATCCTCTGGAACCTTAAGCTCGTGAACCCTAGCTCGCCGGAGTACAATTCTGTCAATTAACAATACAAAATGGGAATAACCGGGCCAATACCTTATTTTAAAAGTGTTAAGCACCTTATTCACAAAACTAGAGCTGCCAAATCTTTTTAAAGAAACGCTAGGCAAATACCTCTCCATTGAAACGCCTCCCGATTTTCCACTATTGTGCTTTTCAATACTTAAAGTGGACCCAATATATTCGCTCTTCCCTATGAGCTTTCCAATATCTACGTTCCCAGCGGTTAACCTATCAAAATCGACTAGTATTACATCCTTAAAACCGACATTTTCGAGTACAGACAATAATCTTTCGTAGTCATAACATGTCGCTCTATGATCGCGGCAAAACTTTGAAAAATTCAACTGTAGGTGAATTGGGAGAGAGGAGAATATCTCCTGAAAATACGACGGCAATGAAAGTATTGGGTCCCTTATCGTTATCACTATTTCGCAAGGTAAGTCACCCAATATTGCCTTGAGGGATTCTAATTTTCTTTCTATAGACGCATGATCCTGATGCACTAAAAACATCTCTTCCGAAACAAATACTGTCTTTCCAGCATTAACTAGATTAGATAATTCTTGAGTAATTTCTAGCTTTTCAACAGAGGTGTGATCTCTACTATTTTCACAAAATTTGTGCAACTTGTAGCTCAGGCTGCCTTCGTTCAAGTCACGGGGTTGAAATGTTCCGACATATATAAAATCTGTCAAAGTAACTGAGCTGAGAGCAATCTGCATCGAAGTAGTTGCTGTTTTGGGGGGGCCTATATGACATAGGATCTTGCCTCTCATAGACTTGACCTCCGTGTTATTTGGTTGTTGACGATTCTAATGTCATTCGGTGCCATCTGTGACCCTATTGGCAGACTTAACACTTCATCCGCTATTTGGCGTGCAAGAGGAAAGGCATCAGCGCTTAGGCCCAGCCCTGCATAAGCTTCTTGCATATGCGGTGGGATCGGATAATGGACTAATGTACCTACGCCAGCCTCTCCAAGTCGCTTTTGCAGTGCATCCCGTTCAGTGCTTCGAACAACATAGAGATGCCAGACAGGCTCGGCCCAGTCAGGGACGTGAGGCAGGATCAGCGCGACGTCTTTCAGGCCTTCGCTATAGGCCCCCGCGATCATCCGGCGGCGGCCAGTCCATTCGTCGAGATGTTTCAGCTTCACCCGCAGCACTCCCGCCTGGATCGGATCAAGGCGGGAGTTTAGGCCCTGTACCTCATTCACGTATTTGACTCGGCTGCCGTAGTTGCGCAGCATTTGAACCTTGCCCGCTAGATCGGCGCGGTTAGTGGTAATGGCACCTCCATCGCCCAAGGCTCCAAGGTTTTTCCCAGGATAGAAGCTCCAGCAAACGATGTCCCCATGCCCGCCGATACGTTTATTCTTATAACGAGCGCCATGCGCCTGCGCCGCATCCTCGACCACTGCGATATTCTGTTTGCGAGCAAGTTTTAAGATCGGATCCATGTCGGCAGGCTGGCCATAGAGATGGACCGGCAACAGAACCTTGGTCCGCGGTGTAATCGCTGCGGATATCCGATCTGGATCGATGTTATGGGTTGCGGGATCGGGCTCAACTGGCACCGGAGTAGCACCAACAGCGGAAACGGCTAGCCAAGTCGCGATGTAGGTGTTGGACGGAACGATCACCTCGTCGCCCGGACCCACGGCAAGAGCTCTTAAAGCAAGGATGAGAGCATCCAACCCATTGGCCAGTCCCACTGCATAATTCGCTTCGCAGTATTCAGCCCATTCCGCTTCAAACGCTTCGACTTCTGGGCCCAGTATATACCATCCGCTATCCAACACCCGCGAGATTGCTGCATCGATTTCAGACTTCAATTCGCGGTAGGATGCACCAAGATCGAGGAACGGTACTTTCATTTCACACCTTCATTTACAGCAGCAATAAAGTCATCATAATTCCGATAATAATCCGCTTCATTGTAGCGATGCGAGGCTAGAACCATGCAAACGGCACCTTGACTAAAGCTATCCATCTCACGCCAAATTAATCGGTTGATGTAAAGACCTTTTCGCGGATCGCGCAGCCAGTATTCAGTCTTGTTCGTTCCGTCATCAATCTTCATGCGGAAGCTGCCAGAAAGCGCAAAAACTATTTGTTCCAGATCACGGTGTGCATGACCACCCCGCTCGGCATCGACTGGAACATTGTAAAGATAATATACGCGGCGAATATCGAAAGGCACGTGAACATTACCTTCAACAAATGTTAGATCCCCGCGCGGATCACGGATTTGAGATAAATTAATTATCCTTGCCGTGCCCTTACGTATATCATGATCATTCATAGATCGTATTTCCTTGCAAATAAAGGATGGTAATGTCTCACCTCGTTCCCAAATAGATCTTTTTGTTTAGGATCCGCGCCAAAGTTCAACAATGTCTTCGCTACATTTTCAGGATCTTTACCCGAAAATGCGTACATCAAAGGTGTGGTACCGTTCGTATTGGCATGGTTTGGGGACGCTCCGGCTTCAAGAAGAAGACGGCAAAGTTCCCCATCACCGCAATACGCCGCACGAATAAGCGGTGTCCAACCTTTCGGATTTGCAATGTTAATGTATTTTAAGTCCATCCCCTTGATAGGGATTTCCGTCGTGACTTTAAACCAATCCCAAGCACGCATGCGTGTTAGCTGGAGATCATAGTCAATTGTTGCGATAATAAGTTCATCGGTACCTTGCTCTAAAATAGTACCGGGTTTTTTGCGGCTGCGTTCAGCAAGGACTTCCCAACCACCAACTTCAAGTTCATGGACCACAGGAGTTTGGTACTCCCGAAAGGAAAAAGCTCGAAGCTGGCTAATTATTCCCTCGGCTGTATCACGAAATGTGATGGAGAGGTTTGCATAATCAATTACTGATTTCTGGTAGTAGCTAGACCCCTGAGCGAGCTGTGGAGTGGATTCTGGCTTCTCAGTTTCCAGCAATCTGGCAAAGGCCTTACGAAAAAGCGCTATTCCATGCTGTAAATATGCAAAATAAAGATCTCGCGCGGTCCATCCATCAGGTAGATCGAAAACAGTTTGAGCAATAATGGGCCCAGTATCGATGCCTTCATCTATTTCGTGAAGTGTTACGCCACTTTTCTTAGCCCCATGCAAAAGTGGAAGGGCTGAAGTGTACATTCCTTTGTAAGCGGGGAGTGCCGAGAAGTGTATATTATATAGACGATCAGTTTTAAAAGCAGCAGGCTGGATAATTCGATCAAACTCTAAAGAAATGAAAATTAGTCCTTCAGTCTCCTGTGCCGTCTCAAGTGAAACCACCTCAACACCGAGCGCCCGCGCGAAGCGGAGCAGCGATGGTTGCCAAGTAGAAGTCCCTGTATCAGTAAGATTAGGGCAAATCATCAACTGGTCTTTCCAGCCGCGCTCAATCAAAAAAAGTAGGGCGTCAACCGCTATCTGATTTTTTCCGGCAAGGCATATTTTTCTAGGAGAAGCGGCCGTCACAGTCTTAAATCACTTTCTTGTAAACCTAAAATATTCTTCAAATCGTAAAGAATGTGATTTGATTTGCCAAAACTGCGGATCCCATTCACCCCCATGACTTTAAATTGGTCATGCGCGACTGCCAGAACAATCCCATCGTAGTCGCCATTACGCGGGGCTTCTAAAAGGTCTACCCCATATTCATGTCGCGCTTCGGCTGCGTTCGTCCAAGGGTCGTGGACATCAACATGAATACCATAATCCTGCAATTCATGCACAACATCGACAACACGAGTATTCCGCAGGTCAGGACAGTTCTCCTTGAAAGTAAGCCCTAGGACCAGCACACGCGCGCCATTGACTTGAATTTTTCGCTTCAGCATGGCCTTAACGAGTTGACCGACAACATAGGCCCCCATGCCATCGTTGATACGTCGCCCTGCGAGGATCACTTGAGGGTGATAGCCCAGCGCCTCCGCCTTATGGGTCAGGTAGTAAGGGTCAACTCCGATGCAGTGTCCCCCTACTAGGCCTGGGCGGAAGGGCAGGAAGTTCCACTTCGTACCTGCGGCCTTCAGCACGGCCTCGGTGTCGATACCCATCTTGTTGAAGATGATGGCCAATTCGTTGACCAGAGCGATGTTCAGATCCCGCTGCGTGTTCTCAATCACCTTTGCAGCTTCTGCCACACGGATGCTTTCAGCTTTGTACGTGCCTGCCGTGATAATGCTGGCATAAAGCTGATCCACTTTCTCGGCGATGTCGGGTGTGGATCCGGACGTTACCTTACGGATATCTGGCAAGCGGTGCGTTTTGTCTCCGGGATTGATCCGCTCCGGAGAATATCCCGCAAAAAAGTCTTCGTTAAAGGTCAAGCCTGAGACCCGTTCCAGCACGGGCACACAGTCTTCTTCTGTTGCACCGGGGTACACGGTGGATTCGTAGATCACGATGTCGCCGCGTTTAAGAACCTTGCCCAAGGTTTCTGATGCTTTAATTAGCGGCGTCAGGTCCGGTCGCTTATGCGCATCAATCGGGGTTGGAACCGTGATAATATAGATTTGCGCATCTGCTAAATCTTCAGGATTTGTCGTGAATGAAAGGCGCGAAGCCTCGCGAAGCTCTCCCTCAGAAGCCTCCAGCGTATCGTCACGACCTTCGCGCAATGCGTTAATGCGGCTTTGGTTGATGTCAAAGCCGATCACCGAACGGAATTTGCCAAACTCTATGGCAAGCGGAAGGCCAACATAGCCAAGCCCTATGACCGCTATTTTCTTTTTCATATCCAAATTCATTTCCCCGAATATTCCCTGTACCACTCGACAAACTGTGCGATGCCATCCCGGAAATCTGTCTTAGGGCGATAGCCCGTTAGTGTTTTCAGTAGCTCTGCATTGGCCCAAGTCGCGGGCACATCGCCGGTTTGCATGCCCATGTAGTTCCGCTGGGCTTTCTGACCGAGACAGTCTTCAATTGCGTCCACAAAATCCAGCAACCGTACTTTGTCAGAGTTGCCGATATTGACCACACGGTACGGAGCCACTGGTGAAAGGCTGTCGCCTTCTGGCACAACGCCATCCTCGGGCCGCTCTGGCACTGCGTCAATCAACAAGCGGATCGCGCGGACTAAGTCATCAACATAGGTGAAGTCACGGTACATATCGCCGTGGTTGTAGATGTCGATCGACCGCCCATCCAGCATTGCATCTACGAACTTATAAAGCGCCAGATCTGGCCGACCCCATGGGCCATAGACGGTAAAGAACCGGAACATTGTGGTGGGCAGATCGTGTATATGAGCATAGGAATGCCCCATGCTCTCGGTCGCCTTCTTTGTAGCCGCATAGATGGTCAGCTGCGTGTCAGCTTTTTCAGTCTCAATGAAAGGCATCTCTTCGTTGGCACCGTAAACCGAAGAGGTTGACGCCATCATCAAATGCTTAACCTTCAAGCGTCTTGCTGCCTCCATCACATTGAAGGTGCCGATCACGTTACTGTCGAGATAGGCCCGCGGGTTCTCTAGGCTGTAACGAACGCCGGCCTGCGCTGCCAGATGGACAATCACATCCGGAACGAATTCATCAGCGACACGGTCGAACAAAGCCTGATCCTCAAGCATCCCTTCGGTCGCGGCAAAATTTGGGCTTTGAAGTAGCATTTGGTGACGGCGCTGCTTTAGTGTTACATCGTAGTAATCCGTCATCCCGTCAAAGCCGTGGACAACAAAGCCTTCGGCGAGCAGGAGCTTGGCAAGATGGAAGCCGATAAAACCAGCGGTGCCGGTGATTAAAATGCGTTTCATTGAAATATCTTTTCGGTTTGCGGTTATTGTCGAGATCCGGATGCCATATCGGTTCCCAAATTCTCTTCAGTTTGAAGCGTCTCAATTTCTTTTTTAAGCGCTTCGTATTCTTCCATCTTCCGCTTGAGAAATTGTGATGTAAGCGCCGCTTTTTCAGTCAGGCCCTTTGGCGTCAAGATATAGGCATAGCGACGTTTGTCGTTCGCAGCCGAGAAGTTCCCTAGCTTGACCATACCTTTTTCCACTAACGCATTCAGGCAGTAATGCACGCCGCCAACACTTATGCCGACCGCGGCAGCAATATCCCGTTGGGACATTTCGGGGTTTTCCTGCAGCAAGCGTAGGACGCGAAAACGCAAGTCCTCTTGGGCTTCGCTGCGCTGCCCCGCCATCAGATAGCACCCTTTTCGCAGGCTGCCGCACAAGAAGTGCCGGCGGCTCTTCTTGTACTTACTGTAATCTGAATAAGATGCTCTAATTTAGGCATAGTCGTTCAAATTTGAGCGGTAGCATGATGCTGCCTTTACGGAAAGCTAGAACTGTTCAAACAATGTTATTTATTTGCGACACTCAATGGAAACTGGTTGGGTTGGAGTGCCTTATACACCCGCATCACAAGCGCAAAACGTTTCGGGCAACATATGCTTTGAGCAAGCCGCAAATGAACGTCAACACAGGAACAAATCCGGAAGAAAATATCCGCGTTTCCTCAATCTACAGTAGGGGGCGTATACATATTTTCGGGGTTGAAGACGGGCGCGATCAAAGGCACGGTCGTTCAAAGTTGAGCAAGCGGGGCCCCTATGAGAGATCACGAGAGCGGAACGACTTGGTTTCTGGCCCAATTCAAACCCAACAGCCATAAAATTGCCCAACGCAACCTTGTTCAGCAGGGTTTCGAGACGTTTTTACCCCTACATGAAGAGACCACACGCGTCCGTGGCAAGTTCACAGTCAGGAAGCGCCCCCTGTTTCCAGGCTATCTGTTTGTGGCCTTCGATATGAAGCAAGGGCATTGGCGCGCGGTGAATTCCACCTATGGCATCACACGGATTATTAGTCTCGGCAATACCCCGACCCCAGTTCCCTTTAACCTAGTCAGCCAGTTGATGCTGCGCTGCGATCAAGGCGACGAACTTCTGTCGCAAAAATGCCTACAGCCGGGCGATCAGGTCTCGATAACGACAGGCCCGTTTGCGGATGTAATCACCACTATCGAAACTATAGAGCCAGATCGCCGCGTTTGGGTGTTGCTGGATATCATGGGCAGGCAAACCAGAGCTGCCCTAAAATCGGATCAGCTACGCGCTGTATAAAGTGGCAGACCTTTCACCGCCTGCTAAGCCGGTACGCAAGCTGTCCCACACGCTCACGAATTGCAGTGTTTAGCACAGCTAGATTCTGAATTAGGTTCCAGCCGATGCCGTCCCCGAATCTTGATGTGCGATAGTCGACAGGCCAAGCCACAAGTCGACCCCAGCCCGCGGCTTCAAAGCTACGCATGGCGCGCGGCATGTGAAACGCGCTGGTGATCAAAACCCAGCTCTCACCCGGGGCAGCCCCCGCAAGCTTTAGACTAAGTCGGGCGTTTTCCGCAGTGTTGCGCGATTGCTCTTCCAGAAGCAGGCGTTCAGGCGATATGCCTTGTTCAAGAAAAAATCGCTCGGCAATGGCGGCCTCCGAGACGGTAGCACCGGCCGCGTCCCGAAGTGCGCCACTGCCACCTGTAAAGAGAACCTGCGCCTCGGGAAACCGACGCGCGAGAGCGAGTGCAGCCGTGTAGCGCTCCGCGCCTTCGTTGAGCTGCACTTGGCCCCAAAAGGTACTGGCACGGGCGTTTTCACCACCACCGAGCACGATTATGCCTTCGATAGCGTCGAGATCGGGATGGGCCGGATAGCGACGCTCGATGGGCTGCAAAAGCAGATCGCCAAGCGGCAAAGTACTCAGCACGATCAGCAGCGCCAATGACATGCTGCTGATCCAAAGCGCCATACGCCTGCGTTGAAGGATCAATGCAAGTACGATGCCCGCCAAGGCGATGACGATCCAAGTGTCCGGACGCAAGAGTGCGGCAACCAGTTTCGATACGATGAAAAAGAGGGTGTCCACTAAGATCAGCCTTGCCCGTGGCTGGCGAGGGCCTGACGATAGGCTTTGACAACCAACGCCTGATCAAATTCTCGTTCCATCTTAAGGCGCCCCGCTCGCCCCATCTCGGCCTTGGCTTGTGGCGAGAGCGTCAGAAACCGCTCCATTGCCGCAGCGAGACTATCAGCATTTCGCACTGTGCACAGAAAACCCGTCACATCTTGATCGACCACAGCACGACAACCAGGCACGTCGGTTGCAATAAGCGGTCGAGCCATGGCAGCCGCCTCGATCAGCGTACGCGGCGCGCCTTCGCGATACGAGGGCAGCACGACACAGGAGGCGGCAGCGATCGCCGGGCGCACATCCCTGGTCGTGCCAAGATACTCCACCACCCCTTCGGCCACCCAACCTTCGACGGTCTCGGTGTCGATGGCAGTACGGTTTTCCGAACCGGCAGCGCCCAATAGCTGGAACCACGCATTCGGATGTCGCGCCTTGATCTGTCGTGCCGCCTCTACGAATTCGATTACACCCTTGTCCCGCAAAAGACGCGCAATCATCAAAAACACTGGCGGAGCGTCTGCTGAAGGCAGCTCTGCCGGCGCGAAGCGCGCTAGGTCGATGCCGGACCCCGGCAGCAGTCGCGCCTGATCAATGCGCACTAGCTTGCGGTCAAGAAACAGATCTCGGTCATCTTCATTCTGGAAGAACACGATCGGCAGTTTAGCAAAGGCGCGGCGATAAAGCTGTTCAGCAACGGTCTGCAAGAAACCGCCAGATAGAAAGGCAGTGCCCAAGCCTGTCACATTCGGAATAAATGGCACACCGGCCGCGCGTGCAGCCCTTGCCCCAAAAATGTTATTCTTGATCGTAAAGCTCAGTACGGCGTCCGGCTGTTCCTCGCGAAAAATCCGCTTCAGCCTGCGCTGCAGTTTTAGATCCTCAATCGGGTTCAAACCTTTTACGCTCATTTCCAATGGTCGGAAACGACAGCCAATCCGTTCAAGTTCGGCTACTGTGTTATCGGGTGGGGCTAGAACCGTGATTTGATGCCCATCAGCCGACAGGGCTTCAACAAGCGGTCTTCGAAAATTCCAGATATTCCAAGCGGCGTTCACCGTCATCAAAATGTGCATGTAGATGCCTTTTTGGGGGCTGTTGAATTTACGTGAACGCTACTACTCACAGGAGCTGTACTGCGGCAAAAATTTAACTTCAGGCTCACCAAATCTTGCGCAAGCGTTGCAGATTTAAGTCTTTTTACGATCTATTTTTTGGTAAGCCGCTAAGCGCTCTTGCGCAACACCCTTCCCAAGGCTGGCACGCCTGCGGGGGCAGCAGCACTGTAACACACTGCGCCTGACTGAGTGTTCCGCTACAATATCTCGGTATCCTTCAAAAAACCAACAAGAAGAGCGTTCTAGCGTGGCACTCAGATCCGCACAGGTCGTAAACGATGCACAATTATCACATGCATCGCACATACATTAAATCAACCAGAGGATGTCCTTGCGAAACACCCGATAAACTGAAAATTAACACTGGTTAACGATAATCCTTAAAGGAATTCCAAATGAAGACTTTTATCTACGGTGCTGCGCTAGCTGCGCTCGTTTCGAGCCCAGTACTGGCGGGTGATCTGGTCGTCCCAGTGATGGAACAACCCGTAGTTGCCGCTGAGCAGCCTGTCTTTCAGACATGGACTGGTGGCTACATCGGTGGCAACATTAACTACGGTTTCGGCTCGCTTGATGCGAATGATGACTTTGCTTCGCTTTTGACCACCAACGGATTTAGCGACAATCTCTCCGAGCCCGACGGTGTATCCGGTGCACTGCGCGCAGGCTACGATTGGCAGTTCGGCCGCGGGCTGTTCGGTCTCGGGGCTGAGTACAATTTCGGATCATACGACGGTGACGGCGAAGGCATTTTGGCAGGTTCCGGCGTAGACGTCGAAATCCAAGATATGGCGACCATCTTTGCGCGTGGTGGTTATCTTGTGAAAGATAACTTCCTTGCATACGGTTTGTTGGGCTACAGCCAAGCTGAGGGCGAAGTTTCCCTTGGTGGAGATCGCGTATCCGAGGATCTCGATGGTGTGACAATCGGCTTCGGCGGCGAATACATGTTCACCGAAAACTGGACCGGGTACGCAGAGTATAGCTACACAGACTTTGGTGACGTTGATAACACTGAGGGCCAGCTAGAAGCTGATCTTCAGCAAATCAAGTTCGGTGTAAACTACCGCTTCTAAACTTTAGACCTCCAGAAGTCCAAGTTTGAGCTGCTACCTAGATAAACTGGGTAGCAGTTTTTTTATATCCGGTGGGTATTGAGCCTTCCCACCGCGACGACTTCAGCCGGGCGGGGCTTAAGCTTTTGTTTTAGGCGTTGAAACATTCGCTGCGTATCAGTTGGGGATGGATGCTTTTATGGTCTCCCTTATAAAAAAGCATATTTTTTGCCTTAAAGCCCAGCTGCCTTGGTCATATTAACCCGAAACCGGTCACGCCGACGCTGGTAGCGCCGTGTCATCTCGGCGGAAGCATGACCGAGATGCTTTTGCACATAACGCTCGTCGACTGCGGCGCTGGAGGCGAGGCCGGCACGCAGACTGTGACCCGAATAAAGGGCCACACGCTCTGCATCAGGCAAGTCGCTACGTAGCCCAGCAGCAAGAACTGTTTGTTTGATCAGCCGTACCACATGCCTATCGGACAAGCGCGCATCGAGAGCCCGAGAGCCATCACGCGTGGTGCGCACAAAGATCGGGCCAAAGTTGATGCGCGCAAAGTGCAACCATTGCTCGATAGCGTGCACAGGGCAGGTTTGATCGGTTGACCCCCGGCCAATCTCAACCTCTCGCCAGCCTGTCTTGCCACGCAAAAACAGCACTGCACCCGCATCTTCTATCTGGATCCAGCCGCCGCTGTCAGGAGTGTCGTCGCGAGCAACATCAAGACTAACAATCTCGGAGCGGCGCAAGCCACCCGCATAGCCGATCAATAATATCGCCCGATCGCGCAGCCCCCGTAGATCGAAAGGCAAGGTGGCAATCATGGCCAAGATATCCTCGGCGAGCACCGCCTCCTTTTGGACGGGCGGACGGCCGTGCTTACGGCGGATGCCTGCAAGGACACCAGCGATGTGGCGGTTTTTTCGATCAAGCACAAATCCTCTTTGTTGATACTGCCACCCCAACCCGGAAAGGCGACGCTCAATCGTGGATACAGATAAGGCAGGCGCTTTCGTATCGGGTGCTGCACAATTCGCAATGTAGAGCCCGATCAGCTCAGGGCTGGGAGGCAAGGGATCCGCACCTCGCCGGCGACACCACCGTGTAAAATGAGCCCAATCCGCCTTGTAGGCTGCATTGGTGTTTTCAGCCGTCGCCTGACGGGCATAATCCCGCGCGGTATCGACCAAACGATCAAGAGTGCCTGAAGATGCTACATCGTCAGGGATATGTATTGCAGTGTTGTCGCCACCATTGAGCGTCTGGACATCATCGGAAAGTGCCGCGCCGGTAGAAGGATGGGGCTTTTCTATCATGAGAGTACCCGACTGTTTACAATGCCCTACTGGTAACACCTTTTCATATATCTGTCAGTCAGGTGCTCGATTGCATCAATCATCACGCACAGCCTGAAGTCTGGGCACACTTGCAAATCTACAGTTTGCCGATGTCAGTTGAGCCGCTTTAGCTGCCAACCGATCTAACCCTTCGCGCATACGTGAAGTCGTTTCCTTTATAGCTTTGAGAAAGCTCGCGAAGGGCCGATCAGCTGGAAACCGACGAACATACCACTCGCCATCGATTATAAGTTTCACAGCCCAACAAGCCAAAATGTCAGGTTTTTGTCCTTTTTGAGAGACTCTCGAATATCCATTTTAAAGAAAAATTGACTATCATACGACAATATACCTCAAATTTAAGAACTTGTTTTTAATAAATACTTTTCAAATACACCCTACCCATAGGGTAGAGAACCCTCTGGTAAAGACTTACTGCCACTAACTTTCAGCAAAATTTCGAGCGTTTCGCACTGAATTGGGCAAAATGCCTAGGACCATGATCCATATATTTTCCATCGAGAACATGACCCATACCTAAACACGAAGCGAAGTCTGCTTTGTGTGGGGCAAACGAGGTTCTTATAGAACGGCCAAACCCTATTTCCGAAAAGATGCTAACTGCCACGCGTTGATGCCGGCAAGGCACGAACTGGGTATATTCAGAAACCGCAATGGCTTGCACTGGCGCGACACATTCAAGGGGAGCGCCCCAGGCCAGACGTTGTACAATCGGTAAAACCGCTACAGTGACCATACAATGATCCGAAGTGGCGGCGCGTCGCAACGACGAGGAAATCGCTACGATTGACGCCATATATTCAAAATCCCAATGAACGGAGACCAGCAAGGGAGTGCGACCGCTTTATGGGGCCGAACTGAATAACACCTAGTTAGCGAATTAGACTTTCGCAAAAAATCAACCTCGACAATTGTATATTACCTGTCCCCATGGCATGCGAACTACAGATTTGGTAGCTATCCAGTTTGATGAGGAACTATGTTTGCACGGTTAGTGAAACACTTCGACGGTCTGTGTACGCGGTACAGACATAGCTCTGTCTTTGGTCGCTTTTACCCCCCTCCAGGCATCATTGAACTCCAAGCCCCGCCGTCTCAACGCCACCTATCTGTAGATATTTGTATTGTAACTCATTGCGGCTTTCCCGGTGGCAATGCTGCGACGACTGTCACAGAAGCAGAAGCCTTTGTCGAAGCAGGGTACAACGTCGCGATTGTGAATTGCAGTATCAGGAAAAGCCGATGGAAATGGAATTGGGCGGCCGAACGATACCTCTCCATAGCAAACATTATTTACCCAGCGTATGGCGTAAAACACGTCACATGTAACAAAGTGATTGTACGTGGTCCGCGCATGATGCTGAATAATAACTTCAGCCGGCTCGCAAAGAGAATATCGGCTGAACATGCCATATTTGTGGTTAATAACTCGGCACATGCAGAAAATGGAAAAACTGTTTTCTCATGGTCTGAACTGCACAAGCGAATAGCCTCATTGCGCTGGCCCTCGGTAGAACTCTGTCCCACCGGACCAATTATTCGTGAGGAAGCCGAGCGAGAGATGAGCAAATCTGGGGAGGTGGCTGAACTATCCGTACGAGATTGGCCCCCAGTAATTGAAGCCTCCAAATTCAAATTCCGACCTCGCAACAACATGGTTCCGCCGATCGTCATTGGGCGCCATGCGCGCGACCACCCAGGAAAGTGGTTAGCAAATCGGTCAGACCTCCTTGCCGTTTACCCGGAAGATGATCCGGATATTCAGGTAGACATATTAGGTGGTGCTGAAACAGTAGCTAATGCCCTTGGGGGGGTGCCAAGCTGCTGGACTGTACGTCCATTTGGACTAGACAGTGTCCAAACATATCTCAAACATTTAGACGTGTTCGTAAATTTTCCTTCACCAGCACTGCACGAGGCATTTGGTCGCACAGTCGTTGAGGCGATTTTGTCGGGTTTGCCGGTTATCCTGCCGCCCAGATTTGAGGCCACGTTTGGTGATCTGGCTTTCTATTGCACGCCGAACGAAGTACGCCATCTCATCTCGGCAATTTCCGAAGACGATACCGGGCGACTTGCATATCTAGAAAAGGCCCGAACCATCGCCGAAAATTTGTATTGCACCCCTAACCTTTTCTCACGACTTGATAACCGGGCTGTCCCGCAAAAACCAATTTTAGAAGGTGATGCCAGCCGCTGGCGTCAGGCAGTGATTCAGGCATCAACCGTTCCTTCGTAGTATAATCGCAACCCAGTTAGGATGATTTCTCGATCGTGTAGCGACATCATGTCTAAACTTTGAACGCAAAATGAAGCAAATGCACCCTGATTTAATTTTTTCATAGTATCAGAGAGAGCACTTCCGGTTGGGCGCCCTGGCTTCACATATCCGACATCTTTTACTTTCTTCGTAGGTGCCCCCTTAGCAAGCTCAAGATGGCAAGAAAGCCCCAAAGGGGAAACCTGTGCCGAAGAACGAAAACGCGGGGTAATTTGCTCCCGTAGAAATGTAGGGTGTTCCGCGAAATATTCGGCAAGGGTACTCCGCCGCATTGGTTGGGGCTGATGTTCGAGGAGGAAGTATCTGTCTCTTTTTCCTAGAACACGGGCAGCATCTCGCTGCGCAGAACCATAGCCTGGACGAGGTCGTTTCCAAGACTTTAACCATTGCGAAAAAGGGGAAGGAAAGCGCTTGTAGCGCCCCTGAAGCACCGGAAGGTCCTCTTCGAAAAAATCTGCCTCTGTCATGAGACGCCCTATAAAAATATCATCATTAAGATAAATGAAGCGCTCGCACAAATTGGGTATGCGATGAAGCATCGTTTCAATTGACCTAGATGAAAAAACCGGTAGCAAATCAGCATGATCCCCGAAAATCTCATTGTGATGAACAACGCGAATTTTTGCTCTGTGCTCAGGGTCTGTAAGTAGATCATCAATAGGGGTGGGGTTTTGTCCATCTGTTACGATATGAATGCAATTCAAAAATGGGCAAAAGCGCAAAAGCGAAAGAATGCAAAACCGAAGTTCACCTAAATTGGCGAACCGGGTAGCCCCCGTCGCATCAGGATGCGTTCTTTCAGTAGCATATAGAGCGCGCTTTTCCTTGTGGGAGGGGTCAGCCCCATCAACCCAAGTAACAACAGCATCCATTATTAAATACCCCTAAATGGTGAAAACAGGCAGCATGTGTCGATGACAGAAACTGCTATGCGACGCATTTCAATTAGCCACGCGTTAACGCAGACTACTAAGTTTCCACATGCTACTTTGCAATATTCTCAGCTGGAATTAACAACCCAGAATCCTCGAACTCTTCCCGATCTGGCAAATCCAGCAAGGTCTCTAAACCGAACGCCACCAGAAACTGCGAGGTTGTGACGAATGTATAGGGCGCGCCGCGTTGCGGGGACCGCGGTCCGGTCCCGATCAGTTCGCGCGCATGTAGCCGCCCGATCAGGTCGCGGCTGATATCCTTTCCGAAGATGTCCTTTAGCCCTTCACGCGTGATCGGTTGGTGGTAAGCAATGGCGGCCAGCACGGCGATGTCGAACTCACCTAGGTCCAGCAGTCGACCACCCACATTCGCCACCGCGCGGATCGCCGGAGCGTAAGTGGACCGCGTCCGGAACATCCATCCGTCGGCGACCTGGGCGATCTCGAAGGCCCGGTCTTCGATATCCGTGGCAAGGTCCTCGACCAGCAGATCGACCGAGGCCCCCTGCCCCACCACGCGGGCGAGGTCTTCGCGCGGCACAGGCAAGGCGGAGGCAAACAGCACAGCCTCGATCCGGCGCATCCATTCGCGCCAGCGCAGTTCTGATGGCAGGTCAGACAACTCGCGATCTAGGTCCGGTTTTGAACGATCCTTGGCCATCCCTATACCCCGTACAGTCGAAAGGTGTCGCGCCCCGTGAGTTCGCGCACGGCACCGAGGTCAACCAGCCGGTCGCAGAGCCGCCGCGCGGCGCGATCCGGCAAAGGCAAAGCCGAAGGTGCTACTGCGTCGCGGGTCAGGAACATTTCCACCGCGTCGCCCGCACCCCTGGCCCGCAGCTTTGGCGAGACCGCTTTCAGGTGCGCTGTTCGGCGCGAAAGCTCGGCGGCCTGCCGCACAGCCTTGATCGTCGATGAGATGAGCCCCCGATGAAAGGCGAAGCGAAGGTCATCGCCTTGCTTGCGCAGGTCGGCACGTTTCAGGCCGGCAGCCAGAAGAGGCACTAGACGATCCCAGCCAAGCGCCTGTGCCAGCGCTGCATCTGCAAGGATAAGGGCTGCGTCGTCTGCACGTGGCACCTCGCGCAGAACGGACTCCAGCACCATCGCGGCGCGATCGACCGGCCCGCCCTTCCCCGCATCGAACCACGCGGCAAGCTGGCCCGGGTCGAAGGTCGGCAAAGCTCGGCCCAAAGCCTTGATCGACACCGGCCGCTCCACTGCGCGCCGCCAAGCAAGGTAGGTTTCTCCCGCCGGCCCAGGCAGATCGCCGGGGCGCAACAGATGCACCGCATCGCGCAGCGCCCCTGCCCGCTCGGGCCGCCCAGAGAATGCGATACAAGCCTCCGCTACCCGCAGCGCCAAACGGTCCCGCAGCAAGGTATGGGGGATCGCTTGGCGGCTCAACGCAAGGTGCAGATGGGACAGCGCTGCACCCGAAAAAAACGCAATATCTTCAAGGGATTCTGGTCGTGCTGAGGTAATCCAATCGGGCATTCGCGGTAGCGTATCAAGGGTGCTGATGTAATCTGTCCGGGCAAATGTCATGCTTGAATCCTACATCACGACGGCGCTTTATACCATAAAATAGCGCAATAACCGCCCTACTATAGCGCTTCTATTTATGTCTAATAAGTTTGTATTATCGGACGTACAAACTAAATGTCTGTTTCTCGCTGCCGCCGCCATAAGTTGCAGCGTCAAACGCCCCATAACATTAACTATCGCACCACTGAGCCGGAACCAATTGCCTAGGCCCCCATCCGTGACACTAGGCAGTCGCAATCTCATAAACCGCGCTACTTCGCTTGTTCACAAAACGCCTCAGGATGCTCTCTCCGCAGATATAGCGACCAGATCCTAGACTGGCGGCATAGCCTGAATTCTGCCCCCATTTTCCTGATTAGCGCGCCATTGGTGAGCCCTAGCCGAGGTATATCCACCGAAATCATCACGACATCCACATCTTCAGAAAGCGGGGACGGTTCAGTAAAGTAGCCCAGATTTGTCGTGGGCCATACTGGAAAGGATGCGACCGGTGGAGCCCCAAGAGGCATCGTGAAATCAAACATACGGCCATTTGAAATGATACCATATTGCGCAAAACCAGTTTTTTCCTGAAGGAGTGCTATGCCATCTGCAAACATGGCATATTCGTCCCTTTCAGAGCGTACGCTTGGTGTCCCGTTTAGAATACCGGAAATACTGTCTGATAAAGCGGTTTCACCAACAGTTGTGTTAAAGAAACTGTTCTCATCCGCCACGACGTAGTCTCGGGCTTGCCCTGCCTTGATAAGAGAGTCGTCCTTATGCGTAAATGCCATCACACTGCTGGCTGTTGCTGACATAACAGCGGGCACGATTAGAAAATAAGCCATCACAAGGGGTAATGAAGTGACAAGCTTCCGCTTCTTAGGGCTACTGGGTAGAAAGGTATCGGCAAGATTGTACTTAGTTGAGAGTACAGCACAAATTAGCGCGATTACGATCAAAAATGGTAGAAGTTTCAGATCGGTGCTGCCGTTTGTTGTTAATATTGCTACGTAGTACCCAAAGAATAGAATTAACATTGGTAAGATCATTCTGACCGCAGCCATACGCAGCAATACTAGCACTCCCCCGACGAGCCCTAGGGCCACGGCATGGTCAACATACAAATCCACGGCCTCTGACACGAAAAATCCAATCCCAGTGCTTTCGGCCGCAGCTGAACCAAGGAGATAACTGAGAGAGCCTAAAGCCCGCTCCATGCCTGGGTCAAGAAACCACACACCTGAGCCAACGCCCAGCGCGATCAGTAGACTACACCGCCATCGCGCCTGAACCAGGCATGCCAAGACCACACACGCTCCAAAAACGCCAAAGGTAGGTTTGAGCAAGATTAGAACGTAAATCGCCCCTCCTGCAAAAACGGCTCTCCCATCCTCTAAGGGGCCGGGCTTGGCCTTCAGCAGCGCAAAGAGGCTCAACGCCATCATCAAGACGATTGCAGCATGGTTATAAACAAAGGAGTGACGTGTTATCGGCTCCTCATACCGCCCAGTCTCGATCGGAACGAGCGAAAGTATCAAAGTGCCTGCCAGTGCCGTCAGCAAAGTAAGATAGGAAATTGGGATGCGTTGATAGCCCAATATCCAGATGACAGAACTCGCTGCGATGAACATCATCACAAACGCATATTGAATAGAGAAGTAACTCGCGCCGAATATTTGGAAGGCCCATGTTACGAACTTGCTCGTCACACCACCGTAGAAATGGGGGAAATCCAGTACCGGCTCCAAACCGTTTACGCCGCGCCAGCCCAGGTTCGCAAGGAGCACAGTATCGTCCATGTGTCCTGTATCGATCAGGATCGGCTGTATGAGGAGTAAGCCAATAAACGCCGCGGTAATAGAGAGGTTTAGTACAGGAAATAACCTACCCTCTGTCATAAATCGCCCTGAAGATTAGCAGCTTCATCATACCATTTATGAAACGTGTAGAGCCCATGATCTATATGGAATCCTTGGCGCGTCCATACACGCTGCACAGCGTAATTGTTCAGTTGTGTTGATATCAAAATGCGCCCGTCTTCCTCACTTTTGATCTGTGAAGCCGCATGATTGATAGCTGCGCGAACAAGCTGTCCGTAGATGCCTTGCCCCCGACTATCGGGTGCCACAGCATTCAGTATAATTTCCCACTCCTCAGGCGCATTGCGTTGCAGTGTGAGAAAACCGACCGCGCGTTCCCCGAGCTGCGCTATGAATGCCGGACGGGTATCGGACAAACGCTGGAAACTGGTCTCCGCCCATTCAACATAGGCAGCATCCGCGCTCTCTGTTTCAAGCTTTGGGTCCGAATGGAAATGCCCGAAGTAGTTTTTAAAGGCCATACGCGCGACACCCGCAGCGGAGCTAGCGTCTTCAATCGTCGCACCTCGAATAGTCAGGTCTGTTTTATTGCCACCCTCTGCAATGGGCTGATTCAGGGATCTCGTATAATATATGAGGCTATCCATCAGGCGGTGCCCGTCAGCCTCCAAAGCATGGATACGGTCCAACTCTCCGCAATTGACCCGAGTGCTCAGCATCTGAACTCCGAGTTCCGCGGCCTTTATGTTCAGTTGCTGGGGTGTCGCACTCACATCTATCGTGCGCGCTAATGTCGCTCCGAAACGAGCCGTTCCGAGCGTATCTATTTCAAGAGGCATTCGTATCTGTTCCAAACCGCAAAACGCGTAAGGTGATGTAAATAACAGCCGCAGTGCAAGCTACGTTAATAATTTGAGCGATCTCGGGCGGGAACCACACTAATAACACCTGCAATATCACGAGTGTCGCGAGAAGCCCGATCCCATAAGAAATTATAAACTTTGGCAGTTCCCGGCTATGTTTTGCAGTACTTTTGAACGCCCAGCGCCGGTTCAGCCAATAGCTAAGCGCGACACCAGCGATATAACAGAACCCAGCTGACAAAAGTGCGGGTGTGCCGAGCCAGATCAACGAGACGAATACAGCATAGAGGACAAGGTTATTAACAACTCCTACCAAGCCATAGCGTGAGAGCAGCCGCGCTTCCTTACCGATCTCAATCATAGTCTACAGAGGCGTCGCTACATTTTGGTATCGCCTCTTTGCCCCCTTCGCAATCAAATGTGGTGTACATGACAGATAGTCTTGGACGTCTACGCACCTCTGCAAAAACCCGCCCGAGATAAAGCCCATGTATCCCCAGCGTGACCAGAATTAACCCTGATAAGAACCACAAAGACAAAACCACACTGGTCCAGCCAGCCACGGTAAATGCCCCTAGCAAATAGCCGGACAACAAATAGACAGAAATAAGCGCAGCCAAAGTTGAGAAAGCGAACCCTACGAGCGCACTCAACTTCAAAGGACGGTCGGAAAATCGGACAACAATTGCCGCAGCGAGCCTGAGCAGACGGAGTGGTGAATAGCTACTTTCACCCGCAGCGCGCGCGCTTCTGTCTATTTTGGCCCTGCGAGATGGCAAGCCAGTAAGCGCCACCATCATTGGTAAGAACACTTCCTGCTCTCGAAATTTTAAAAGTGTATCGACCATATGGCGGCTATAGATGCCAAAATTGCCAACGTTCTTAATCTCGATGCCCGCCAATACTTTTACTAGGCGGTAGAATTGCGTAGACGCTGCGCGCCGGAGCCATGAATCCGACCAATCTCCACGGTCGACAAGCAATGCATGAACCTTGCTTTCTTTGGCCTCTTCAAATAGCGCGGGCAGCATCGCAGGGTCATCTTGCAGGTCACAATCTATTACGGCGGTCCACTCTCCGCGGCAAACCTCCAAACCGGCCCAGATAGCCAGATGCTGGCCGTGATTGCGTGATAGCTTCACCCCCCGCACGCGCGCGTCCTCTTCGGCAAATTCGCAGATGAGTGACCAAGGGTGATCGGGTCCACAATCGTCAACAAGAACCAACTCCCAGCTCAATCCGCTGGCATCCATCGTATCCGTGACAGATTTTACAAGCTGGCTTAAACAGTCACGACATCCATATACAGGGGATACAATGCTGACCTCAGGCGTCTCTGTATCTCTCATGAAAACGTCTTGGAAAATGGACGTTGACTAAAAAAATCTGTGACGTGATCTATTACCATTTCTATGTCTGCACCGAGATCAACAAACATAGGCAAGCGAATAAGCGTGTCAGAAATCTTGTCAGTAACAGCCAGATCCCCGTGCGCGCGACTAAATTTCCGGCCAGCGGGTGCTGAATGAAGCGGTATGTAATGGAATGGTGCGATAACACCGTTTTCTCTCATATAGCTACTTAGCTCATTGCGCGTTTCCGCATCCTCCATCAGTAGATAAAACATATGCCCGTTGCCGGTAGTATGCGGAGGCACCACTGGTAAGCGCAGCAACCCTTTCTCAGCCAATGGAGTGAAGGCTTCGTAATAACGATCAAAAAGCGACAGGCGCCTTTTGGTGATAGCAGTCTCCACCTCCAGCTGCGCATAGAGAAAAGAGGAAATCAGCTCTCCCGGCAAATACGATGACCCGATATCGACCCAAGTATATTTATCCACTTCACCCCGAATAAAGCGCGATCTATTGGTCCCTTTTTCCCGGATGATTTCAGCCCGCTCCATCAGCGAAGGCTTGTTAACAGTCAAAGAACCACCCTCTCCGCTGATCACGTTCTTGGTTTCATGAAAACTAAAGGCAGCAAGATCACCGAGGCTTCCGGCCGGGCGGCCTTTGTATGTAGAGCCAAGCGCCTGTGCCGCGTCTTCAACTAAGATCAAGTCATGAGCACCTGCAATCTTTGCCAAAGCGTCCATATCGGCAGGAAAGCTTGCATAATGCACAGCAAAGATTGCCTTTGTTCTTTCTGTTACCGCGTCTTCGACGCAAGCGGGATCAATGTTCAACGTTGCCGGATCGATATCCACGAACACCGGAACCGCCCCGCGTAATACGATGGCATTCGCAGTGGATACGAAAGTGAAAGAAGGCAAGATCACCTCTTCACCCGGCTCAAGGTCACACAGGATCGCCGCCATTTCCAAGGCTGCCGTACAAGAGTGCGTCACAAGAGCTTTGGGGCTTTGGGTAAGCTCTTCAATGAGAGCATTACATCGCTGCGTATAGTAACCGTCACCAGACAGCTGCCCGCGCTGAACCGCGTCTAGTATGTAGTTCATTTCGTTGCCTACGAGAGATGGCCGGTTCAGGGGAATTTTGGACATAATTGGTTTTAATATGCTCATGGTATAGGCGTGAGAGCTGTGCTGCAGCGGATATTATCCGAAGGAGGGTGTCTGTGATTAGTCAATCGTAATTCCCATAGGATCAAGCCACCAAGGTCAAGCATATATCAGAGCTCGAACAGCGCCACGCGACATCGAGCAGTCATCAAGAATGCTATACCTATCATATCACCAGAAATGAGTAAGCAGCACCTTTCAACGCCATAAATCATAGCGAGATGACGCTTTCGCGCTACTCTTATCCTCCGATAAATCAGGTGGCGTGGCGCAGTCCTAAGTAGAGATTATCTTAACTGTCAGGAATGATAGACTTGATAGCTGGAAGCTTCAAATTACCAGGCCTTAAAATGTTTCGCGCGCGAAACATTTTAAGGCCTGAACCTCGCAAGATGAATATTTGGCTGTAAGAAAGCGAAATTCACCTGAACAATTTCCCAAGATACGATCCGTAGTCGTTTTTCGCGAACATTGCTGCCCTTTTCTCGAGATCGCCTTTGCTAATCCAGCCCTGCTCGTAGGCAATTTCATCGGGGCTTCCCGTCTGCAGCCCCTGCCGTGTTTCCAGCGTTCGCACAAAGTTCCCTGCATCCAGAAGGCTCCCATGCGTCCCGGTATCCAGCCAAGCATACCCTCGCCCCATACGCTGCACATTCAACGATCCGTCATGCAGATACGTTTCAAGCAGCGTCGTGATCTCTAGTTCTCCTCGTGCCGATGGCTTGACCGTCTTGGCGCGCTCGCTTGCGGTGTTATCCAAGAAATACAGCCCCGTGACCGCATAGTGCGACGGGGGCACTTCCGGCTTCTCGATGATCTGCCGCGCTTGGCCGTTCTCGTCGAAATCCACCACTCCGTAGCGTTCAGGGTCAGAGACGCGATAGCCGAAGACAGTGCCTCCGGTGGTTTGGGCGTCGGCTTGGGCGAGGATCTCCGGCAGGCCATGACCGAAGAAGATGTTGTCACCAAGCACCATCGCGGACGGCGCACCATTGAGGAACTCTTCCGCCAAAATATAAGCCTGAGCCAACCCGTCGGGGCTGGGCTGCGTGACGTAGCTCAGCGAAATGCCCCACTGGCTACCATCCCCAAGCGCGCGTTTGAACTGGTCGGCATCTTGGGGCGTAGTGATAATCAGGATGTCGCGGATACCGCCAAGCATCAGCACGCTTAACGGATAGTAAATCATCGGCTTATCATAGATCGGCAGCAGCTGTTTCGACACGGCAATCGTGATCGGATAGAGCCGCGTGCCGGAGCCGCCAGCGAGGATAATACCTTTGCGTTTGGGCGTCTGGGTCATAGGAAATCAGTCCTTGGTAAAATCAAGTTGGGTCAAAATATGGGTGAGGCTCTCGCGCCAATCGGGGCGGCAAATGCCAAAGGCGGCCTCGGTTGTTGTGCAATCCAGTCGCGAGTTCAGAGGGCGTTTTGCGGGGGTAGGGTAGTCGGACGACGGGGTATCGATGACAGCGCAGGGGATATTGGCGGCGTCGAAAATTGCGCGGGCGAAATCCGCCCAGCTGGTGTCCGGCGCGCCCGAGAAATGGTAAATGCCAGATTTTTTGGGCTCTGTAACGAGGGTCTTGGCGATTGCAACGCAGGCATTTGCAATCTCTGCAGCGCCGGTAGGGCCGCCGATCTGGTCGGCAACGATGGTTAATGCCTGGCGTTCGGCTCCGAGGCGCAACATGGTTTTTACGAAGTTATTGCCATGGGCCGACACGACCCAAGAGGTGCGCAACACGGCGTAGCGCCCGCCTGCCTTTACGATTGCGACTTCTCCGTCACGTTTGGTGCGGCCGTAGACGCTTTGCGGATCGGTCGGGTCGGCGGGTGACCAAGGCGTGTCGCCCGCGCCAGAAAACACATAATCGGTCGAGATAGAGACGAATGGAATGTCGCGCGCAGCACAGGTATGGGCTATGGCGGCGGGGGCTTCGGCGTTGATAAGCTGTGCTGTTTCCACGTCGCTCTCAGCCTTATCCACGGCGGTATAGGCGGCGGCGTTGATCACGGCATCAGGCGCATGGGCATCAATCGCAGCGGCGCAGGCGGCGGGGTCGGTTAAGTCAGAATCGGCGCGGGTGAGGGCGATGATTTGGATATCATCGCTGTCCAGCGCGCGCAGTTCCGTGGCGACCTGACCGCTGCGACCGAAGACGAGGATCTTCATGCCTTGCCCAATCGCTCGCCAACGCCCTGGCGGTTTTGCAGCGCGCGCCACCAGTCTTTATTCTCTAGGTACCAATCCACAGTGCTCGCGAGACCTTCTTCCACTGTGACCGAGGGCCGCCAGCCAAGCTCTGACCGGATACGTGTCGGGTCGATGGCATATCGTTGATCGTGGCCGGGGCGGTCGGCAACGAAGGTGATCAGATCGGCATGGGGTGCGCCTTCGGGATGGCGATCATCGAGTAGGGCGCAGATCATCTTGACCAGCTCAATATTGCTGACCTCATTTTCGCCCCCAATATTATAGCTGCGGCCCAATTCGCCCTTGGTCATCACGGTCAGCAGCGCATCGGCGTGATCTTCGACAAACAGCCAGTCGCGCACATTTGCGCCATCTCCGTAGACCGGAATTGGCTCTCCGGCGAGCGCTTTGAGGATGACGACGGGCACCAGTTTCTCGGGGAAGTGGTACGGCCCGTAATTATTGCTGCAATTTGTAAGCACTATCGGCAGATCATAGGTCTCGCCCCAAGCGCGCACCAAATGATCACTGGCGGCTTTCGAGGCGGAGTAGGGGCTGCGCGGGTCATAAGGCGTATCTTCGGTAAACTGCCCCGTGGGCCCGAGCGAGCCATAAACCTCATCAGTAGAGATATGGTGAAAGCGGAAGCTTTCGGGTTTGCTCGACCCTTGCCAATAGGCGCGCGCAGCCTCCAGCAACGTATAGGTGCCGGTGACATTGGTCTGAATAAACGCCCCCGGCCCGTCGATGGAACGGTCCACATGGCTCTCGGCCGCGAGATGCATCACTGCGTCGGGCTGATGTGCTACGAAGATCCTATCCAACGCCTCCCGATCGCAAATATCCGCCTGTTCAAACGCGTAAAGCGGGCTGTCCGCCACGCTCGCCACATTCTCAAGGCACGCCGCATAGGTCAGCGCATCAAGGTTCACCACGCTATGCCCCTGTTCAATCGCCAACCGCACCACTGCCGAGCCGATGAAACCCGCGCCGCCTGTTACCAATAGCTTCATTTATAGACCCTCAAATGTGAATGGACTATTAAGGTCAGCCAAAGAGGGCGCATTTGCGTCCTTGTCCGACAAAACCGGAGCAATATCTCCCAAACCCCAGTCAATTCCGACTTGAGGATCATCCCAAGCGACGGCCCCTTCAGTCTCCTGCGCATAATAATCCGAACATTTGTATATAATTTCGGTGTCCTGCGTACGCGTCACGAAACCATGCGCAAAGCCTGCTGGTACCAGCATCTGCTTTCCGTTCTCGAAGCTCAGTTCAGCGCCATACCACTGCCCATAGGTAGGAGAGCCGTTGCGGATATCCACCACTACGTCAAAGAGAGCGCCTCGCCCGCAGCGCACAAGCTTGTCCTGTGCATGGGGTGGTGCCTGAAAATGGAGCCCGCGGATGGTGCCTTGGGTCATGGACAGGGAGTGATTGTCTTGCACGAACTGCGTGGTGATCCCATGCTCGGCAAGCGCTTTGGAGCTGTAGCTTTCGGAGAAGAATCCGCGATGGTCTCCAAAGCGGGCGGGGGTGATGATGATGACGCCGGGCAGGAGCGTTTTCTCAATCTTCATCTATGAATACCTTTGATGATAAAATTATCATATACCTAGCGAAACAGCGGTCGGCTGTCGACTAATCCTACACCCTCAAAAGCAACTAAACATGTACTAACCCCTAAATGTTTCGCGCGCGAAACATTTAGAGTTGTAGCACTGCACGGATACGTTCTTCGATTTCGGGAGTAAGCTCCGCTCCGCCAATCGTGATGGTTTTAGCAGAGCGCTCTAGCCAGAGGCCGGGCGAAAGCTCCTCCCTCTTGCCTCCCGCTTGTTTTACAACTTTAGGTGCCTTTGGCGTCTCGAGAGCGGCCGCCAAGATATCTTGTTCTACTTCAGGTGCGGGAGAGCTTCCTAGCCCACTCAAAGCCTCAACAACATCCGACTTAAACGCCTCATCTACTTGCAGCTTTTGGGACAAAGCTAGCCCCAAGCGTTCCCCGATCGCAGCGGGGTAAGAAAGATACGGCCCAAGCTGCTCGACCACGGGAAGAAAGCTTTTGATCTTGGAGCGTTTGGCTCGGCTACCATTGCCGAATAGACCGTTTAGGGCCGATTTTGTATCTACATACACCCCCTCTTCAACTGCACGCGAAACGATGCGGGCGCGTTCGAAATACGAGAGGCCGACGCGAATTTCGTTTTCTTCGACCATTGCGACATAGGCATCGGCAGCGTCGACGGGGCGGCGGACGAGAGCGAGGACAGTACTAAAACGCACATTTTCAGTTTCTTTATAGAGCTGCGTGAGGGCTGTCAGACGGCGCCAACCGGAAATGAGGCCGTAGCCGCCCTGTTCCGTTGCAACCACTTCGATTGGGGTTTGCTGCCCGCGCGCTGACAGTGAGGCTCTTAGCGCTGCCATGTCTTCGTCGTCAGCAACAAGCCGGTCTCGGACGAGGTAACTGCTTTCGATCTGATCCAGATGCAATGACTGCACCATGCGGCCTTCAGCACGGGCGGAGTGCAATTCGGCTGTAACCTCTGCCAAGGCCGCACTGGTGGCTGCATCACCAGCGACATGGGCGATCGGTGGGCTGGGGAAACGCCTCTTCGGGGCCACACCCTGAGGGTAGGTAGGGAACAGTGCTTTTGTCTCTAATGGCGACATAGAGCCTGTATCTGTCACAGGTTCCCCAGCGAGGTAATCGCCCCGAGGCGGGGTTAGTCTTTTGCGTTTTGCCATGTCTTATCCTCTCTCTTGAGCGGTACAATGCTGAAGGCAGTAAAGTTAACCAGATGCTGTTTCTGCGTCCGCAGCTTTCGCATCGCGATGCCACGCACCGATCAGCAGGCGTTTGAAAGCAGCATAGGTTGAATCGAATGTCTGGCGCCCGCGGGCGTAGGTCTCGCGGTTGAAATCACGGTAATCAGCCTCGTAAATGCCGTTCACGCTTTCGCCGGCCTGCCCGATCAAAGCAGTAAAATCCTGCCGGTGTGGCGACAGGGTTTGCCCCAGATACGCCTGTATCAGCGCCGCAAGTTCTGCCTGTTGCGCGCCGTCATAACGGGTGATGACAGCACGTACTGCGTCCCACTCGAACTGCAGCCCTTCACGCCCCAAAGCGCGGGCAGCCATGTTCTCGCCGTCTTCGATGGAGCTGAAGGTGGAATGAAGCATATCAAAGAACCGCCCGGTACTATCGAATTCAAGAAACGAGGCGCCAAGGGGGACCAACAGGATGTCAGCGGCGGCCAGACCGTTGATGGTGAGATAGCCAAGGGCAGGGGGGGTATCGACGAAAATCACATCGTAGTCGTCTAGTACGCCGTCGGCTTCGAGCCGATCGGTTAATGCATCCCAGAGCTTCCAGCCCCGGGTCGCCATACGCCAGACAGGGATCTGGAACTCGGCCCAATACAGATTCAGCTGGGCGCCAATCAGGTCGATGTTGGGCCAATGGGTCGGGCGGATCAAATCACCGGTGCTCATTTTGAGCGCTTCTGACAGGGTATCATCTAGCGGTGTCGGCGCCTCACCTCGGTCGGCTTTGGCGCGATTTTCGGCTTGAGCAGCCTCCGCATAGTGGCGGGCGATCACCGGGAAAACGGTGCCCCATTCATCTTCGATCCGGCCCCCAAAAATCGACGTCATGGAACCTTGGCTGTCGAGGTCGATGACGAGCACTTTGTAGCCATCCAGCGCGGCCGACATCGCCAGATGAGCGGCCGTAGAGGTCTTACCCACACCACCTTTGAAGTTCGCGACCGATACGATTTTCGCGGGCAGGCCCTGGGGACGGTAGGGGCGGTATTCTTTCGACTTGGATCCTTCAGATCCGAAATGGGCGCGCAGGCGTAGGACCTCGTCGAGAGTGAACCATTTGGCACCGCCAGCGGTTTCGGATGTGCCTTGGGGCAGGTCCGGGTTGTTGCGCAGCACGCGGCGGAAGTGAGCTTGGGCCACGGGGATCAGATACTTGGTGATCTCCCATGTCGAGAATAGGCGCAGGCGCTTTTGACCCGCTTCATCCATCCCCCGGCCAGCAAGATCTTGGCGCCCTCGAGAGCAGGCCTCCGCGATGGCATGAAAGTCTTGCGACGACGTCGGTGGACCCAGATCGGCCATGGCTTGATCGGGATCAATATTGAAGTACGGGGGGAGGGGCTCACTCATCGGAAATTCGCTTATGTATTGCGTTTCCATCTATGTACCAGAAAACGCGTCACATGGAAGAAAAACCGTACTTTGTGAAGATTTTCTCAGCAAATACTAAGGGTTCGGCTGGGTGCTTGGTTTGAAAATCTCGATGTGATGCAAATCCAACCCAGTGTTATGATGTGTTATTATCAAGTTAAGGGTTCTGTGTGAAATTCATTTATCTTTTTTTATCAAGGGCTTTTGTATAGCGCCTTCAGTGGGAGTGACTCTGAACCCCCGAAAGACTGACTCTGAAACCCCGATAAAGCGACTCTAATCCCCCGATCAAAATGTCCGAGGGCAGGGGTGAGTGATGGACAAGCAATGTGGATAACTTTTAGGGTGGTGTCACTAAAACCACGATTCCCCAAAAAAAAGGGAACATCGAGCAGTGATCACGGCAGAAATTCGCACGTAAGAGGCGGAGGTTGTCGACAGGCAGAGGACAGAAAATGTCAAACCCCGTGCCCGCAGAGGGCCTGTTGCCCGACCGGCATCAGGCGGATTTCTTTGTCTGCGATATCTTTGATGCGATCCCTAAAGACGACCTTGCAACGATGGAGCATCCGGTTTTTTCGCTTTCGACCAAGCCGGATCGACGCATTTTGAACTACACCCATAACGGGACCGATATCACCGTCGTACCAAGCATGCGCGGGCTTGCGACCATCCATGACAAAGACATCCTGATCTTTTGTATCAGCCAGCTGATGTCCGCGCTGAATGCTGGCCGCGCCGTGGGGCGTACGTTAACGCTGCGCGCCTACGATATGCTGGTCGCGACGAACCGCGAAACCTCTGGCGATGCCTACCGCCGCCTACGCGAAGCTTTCGAGCGGTTGGCGGGGACGCGCATCACCACCAATCTGGAGACAGGTGGGATGGAGGTGACCAGCGGCTTTGGTCTGATCGAGAATTGGGAGATCGTCCGCCGCGCCCGCGGCGGCCGGATGGTAAGCGTTAAGGTAACTCTGTCAGAATGGCTTTACCGGGCGGTCCTGTCAAAATCCGTACTCACATTGAGCCGCGATTATTTCCGTTTACGTAAACCGCTAGAGCGACGGATTTATGAGATCGTGCGCAAACATTGCGGGCGCCAACCGGCTTGGCGGATTTCGGTTGAGTTGCTGTTGAAAAAATCCGGCTCTGCGTCCCCGCGCCGCGTCTTTCGCAAGATGCTGCGCGATATGATCGAGGCGAACCACTTGCCCGATTACGAGATGGAGGAAGAGGCGGGCGACATGATCCGCTTCACCCGTCGTACCCTGATCGAAGATGGCCCCGAAGCGCCACCCTTGTCAGAACAGGCGATCGAGGCTGCGCGGGCAATTTTACCAGGTGCTGATGTCTATGCGCTGGAGGCTGACTGGCGGGCCTTCTGGGCGGCTTCAGGGCGGCCTAAGTTACGCGCAGCAGATGCCGCGTTTGTAGGATTCGTGAAGATGCGAGCGGAGAAGGGGGACTAAGGCGCACACCAAAAAACACTGGCCTTGAGATAAAAGACACATCGGTGTAATGTTATGATGCTTATTTTAAAGCTCTGATATTTTTTCACCTGTTTAAATTTCTCTAGACCAAGTAGTTCACATGCCATGGAACACCTCGGGATAAATATGTTTTTCTGGCACAATTATGTGCTGATATTTCTGTCTTTTTTTATCTGTACGATCCTCATCGCTCTTGCGCCTCGCGCTCCCAGACTTGCGGGCCAGGATGACCACACATGCGCGGTACAATCCATGCATGTACGCCGAACGGCGCGGGTCGGAGGGCTTGCGATATTTCTGTCGATTGTTGTCAGCATCTTTTTTGCGCCAGATGCGATTGCTGGACCCTATGCCTACCTCATCCTCGCTAGCTTGATTTTGTTTCTCGCGGGCATCTTTGAAGACTTAGGCTTCGGAGTCTCTCCTCGGGATCGTCTTATAGCCACGGCTGTGGCGAGCCTTGCTGTGATGTTCTTTTTCAAACTGTGGCTGCCAAGAGTAGAAATTCCAGGGCTTGATATGGTGATGTGGCATTGGGCAGTTGGTATTCCGGTGACACTGCTAATCACCGCTGGCGTGGCCAATGCGTTCAACATGGTTGACGGCGTAAACGGGCTGTCATCGCTTTCTGCAATGACAGCTGCGCTCACACTGGCTTATATCGCACAGAAGTCTGGGTATGCGGATATTGTCCCCCTTGCGATTATGCTGGCATCCATCGTGCTTGGGTTCTTTTTGCTCAACTACCCTTTTGGCCTGATTTTCTTAGGCGATGGCGGGGCCTATGTTCTTGGCTTTATTCTAAGCTGGCTGGGCATCTTTATTATCGCCAATGCACCGGAAGCTTCCCCTTGGGCAATTGTTCTCACGATGTTTTGGCCCATCGCTGATATGGTGCTTTCAATCTACCGCCGATCAAAGCGGAAGAAAGCGACGACCGCCCCGGACCGCCTTCATGCCCACCAGATGGTGATGCGTACGCTGGAAATACACTTCTTGGGCCGAGGGCGGCGCGGGCTGGCAAACCCGCTTACCACGCTCATTCTGGCCCCATTCGTTATCGCACCGGCTTTGACCGGTGTGCTGTTCTGGGATCAGCCTCGCGCGGCATTTTTAGCGGTGGTCTTTTTCAGTGTGGTGTTTGTTCTGTCATACACCTATGCGCGACCTATTGTGCGGAAGCTAAAGCGTCGGGTACGGCTGATTACCATCCATAGCTAAAGTCTAAGGCTGCTCTTTTGTGTCTGCTTTTGCCCAGCGCTGTCTTTGCTGCCTCCATGACAGAGCCAAGAGGACAGGCAGGGCAAGGGTGTATACCGTGTCAGAAAACGCTTCGCTCCAGTTCACGCGACCGGTCCATGCGATCCAGTCAAGGCAGTCGAGTATCTCGTTCGTGACCTGGACCAAAAGCACACATCCCAAGGCCAAAGCGGGGGCATGTTTGGTCCGGCGCGCAAGGATCGCCGCGCCTAGAAATAGAAGTATGCCCACCACAATATGGGCGGCATTCGTGCTTAGGCTCATATGTGTGAGGATGTTTTTTTTACCCTCATACCACCAGCTGTTCATACCAGATTTGCCCTTCTTGCTTTGCCTGTGCATGCGTTACGACAAATCGCATCTAGCGGCTTGGAAAAATCTCTTCAAGCCGCTAGGAGTTAGCAAGTTTTGCATGAGGGTCTGACCATTTTTCCTTGCGCCAATATGGATAGGTACACATGCGAAAGATATAGCCATGTGGTATTTTGCAGAGCTTGCTGGCCGAGTTATGCCAAGAGGCAGTCTGCTCAGGACTGCAAACAGGATATGTGTTAATGGTTTCTTCGATTTTATGTGTGTGTACCGGCAATATCTGCCGCTCTCCGGTGGCTGAGGCGGCGTTGCGGGCAGCTTTGCCGGATGTGGCCGTAACCTCGGCGGGTCTGCATGCGCTCGTGGGACGGGATATCAACACGGACAGCGCCGAGGCGGCGCGCGAGCAAGGCATTCCCTTACTCCCACATGCTGCGCGGCAGTTTACATCGCAACTGGGCGAGCAGGCCGAATTGATTTTGGTAATGGACCAGGATCACCGTGACGAGATCATCCGCCGCTGGCCGCACTTTAGCGGTAAGACGATGTTGCTGGGCTATTTCGAGAACAGTAAATCCATTCCCGATCCATATCGGATGGGTATGGGCATGCATCAGCGTGCGGTTGAAATGATCCGAGAAAGTGTCCCGCATTGGGTACAACAACTGGCCGCGATGCGCGGATGAAGGGCTCATCCATGATTGAGAACTCCCAAAAAAATATTTCGCAAATCGAAGATAGCGATGGCGATCTAGATCTCAGCGACCTGTTAGCTCAGATTTTCGCTCGGAAATGGCTTATTGCCGGATTTTTTTTACTTGGTGGATTGATCGGGCTGGTCATTGGGCAGCTTGGTCCGAATGAATATCGTGCGACATCCGTTGTGCAGATAGAAAAGCGCTCCAGTGGGATGGTGCTTCCAGAAGAATTGATCGGCAACCTGCTGTCCGGCGGAGAACAAGCTCGTGGATCATCTTTTGAGACCGAGATACATGTGATCCGTTCACGGCTTATTCTAGGACCCGTCGTTGAGGAGCTTGGGATAAACGCTCGTGTAGAGCCAGTACGCGCGCCTATTATCGGAGACTTTCTTGCGCGTAGGTCAATTCCCTTAATCGGGTCTTTGTTATCGGAGGCTTATCAGCGTCCAGGCGAAAGCATTTTACTGAACCAGCTCCGGGTTAGCGAAGACTTGATGGGGGTGCCTATCTTGTTGCGCGTAACTGGTTCCGATAGTTTTGAGATTACCGCCCCATATTCAACTGCAGCAGTTACTGGTCGGGTTGGTACACTTGTTACTTTAGATGGCGATATCCAATTACGGGTGACCACACTAAATGCGGCCAAAGGGCGTGAATACCAAATTTTTGCCGAGCCGTTACGTGACGGCGTTGCGCGGTTGCGCGAAGGCCTATCTGTAAGCGAGCGCCGATCAACTGGCATTATTGATTTCGGGTTTACCAGTTCGGACCCTGCTTTGAGCCTCATCGCCGCAAACACAGTCGTTGAGTCCTACCGCACACAAAATCTGCAACGTCGCTCGGCTGAAATCGACCAAAGCATCGAGTTTATTGAAAGTAAAATACCAGAGGTTCAGTTGGAGTTAGAAGCTGCTGCAACCGCGCTGTCTACCTACCGAGAATCTCAAGAAAACCTAGAGCTCAGCCTTGGAACACAGGATCTCCTGGACCAGATTGTTCAGATTCAAGCTCGCTTGGAAGAATTGGAATTCCAAGAACAACAATTGGCACAGCGTCTGACCCCGAACCACCCTGACTATCAGTCACTTCTGGCCGAGCGTACTCAGTTGCAAAACCGCCGCGATAACCTGCGTGCCGACCTTCAGGATGTGCCTGCCGCGGAGCAGGAGTTTGCACGCTTGCAGGAGCGCATGGTCAGCGCACGCGAGTTGGAACGCCAATTGATCGCCCGCGCCGAACAGTTGCGCGTGCTGCGTGCCAGTGCCGTGGGTAATATCCGCGTGCTGGAGCCGGCTGAGGTGGCCCGTCTTGTCGGACCAAATCGTAAGATGCCCGCCCTTGGTGGCCTGTTTGGGGGGCTTGTTTTTGGTATCCTACTTGTCTTCGGGCTCAATTTCTTGCGCCGGGGCATTGAAGATGCACGCGAAGTCGAAGAGCTGGGGCTCTCCGTGCTGGGGTCCGTTAATAAGGTGCCTAAACTAGCTGGAGCCAGAAATGGTATCCCTGCATATGCTTTGGTCAGACATGAGCCAAGCAATGTCGCCGTGGAAGCCTTTCGCGGGCTGCGCACCGGTATGAGGTTCACCCTAGCGGCTCGTAATGCCAAAACGCTTATGATTACGTCGTGTGCTCCAGCGGACGGTAAGTCTTTTGTTTCTCTAAATCTTGCTATGATTAACGCGACGTTGGGTACACGGGTTTTGTTGATTGATGCCGATATGCGCCGCGGCAAGCTAGGGCGAAATTTCGGAGTTACAAGCAAGCAGGCAGGCCTCGCTCAGGTACTGGTGGGCGAAACTGATTTAGTGGGAGCAATACATACTGATTCAAAAACAGGCCTTGATTTTATCGGAACTGGCAGCCGCCCTCCTAACCCTGCGGAATTGTTGGAAAGCAACTCTTTTTCAGACCTACTTTCGGTGCTCTCTGAAAAGTATGATTTGATTATCGTCGATGCCCCGCCGATCCTTGCCGTAACGGATGCTGCGATCATCGGTCAAAAAACCGATATTACACTGATGCTGGTTCGCCATCTGGTGACAACAACGCCGCAGCTACAGTCCGCTTTGAAGGGATTGGAGCTTGCAGGGATTACACCAGCAGGTGCGATTATTAACCAATATGACATGAACAAGAGCCGGTACGGTCAATATAGCACGAGCTATGGATACCATTATGGTGCTTACAACTACAATTACTCTACGGAGGAGTGACGTGTTTTGAATATTTTTCCCACCGTCGAAGCACATCTAAAAAGCGGGGCCATTTTTCTTGTTTGCGGAACTGGATTTATCAGTTTCAGTATCGCATACCTTGCAACAGTCATGATGCGGACCAATCAATAATGTCTGTCCTCTAGTAGCTAGGCATGTAAATATTGACGACCAACAAAAGCGGGCGGGGCACGATGCAGAACGAAATACAACGCAAGGCAGCAAAAATGATGCTTGCGGCGATGATACTCGTTTTGGGGGGATGCGCAGGGCAAATGCGGTTTCCCATCTCCGAAAATGCTCAAGAGAAGTTGGTCGATCAGAACATCAATGTCGTTCGTATAACGACGGAGAATATCTCCCAGTATCGCACCCCTGTATTCTTCAGTAATCAAACGCAGCCCGCAAACCCTCCCTTAGATCCAGCCCCTTATACATATCGGGTTGGAGCTGGTGATGAACTGCGGATCATGGTCTGGTCGAACCCTGAGCGCACTGAGGCTGTAGGCGCTTCCGGCGGCGCGACAGGAAATGTTGAGCAAGGCATTGTGGTTAATGAGCACGGCCAGTTCTTCTACCCCTTCGTGGGGGCTATCCGCGGCGCAGGGCGCAGTGCGACCGAAATTCGAGCCGACTTAACGAAACAACTCCGGACTTTCATTGCAGACCCACAGGTCGAGGTGACTGTTTCACGCTTCAGTTCTCGGAAAGCAACGATAACAGGCGTTGTGGAGACGCCTGGGCCAGTAACTATCACCAACGTCCCTTTGCGCTTGCTGGATGTCCTCAACCAAGCCGGGATTAATGAAGCTGGGGATCTGGCAAATGTCGCAATCCGCCGTCGGGGCAAAGCGTATAACGTCAATCTCAAGGCATTCGTAGACCAAGGCGCAGCGCGTCAGAACCCTATTATTCTCGACGGCGATGTCATTAACGTCCCCCCAATCCGAGATAACAAAATATTCACCTTCGGGGAGATCGACACCAGAGAGATACCGCTGCCCTCCAATGCACCAGTTTCTTTGACCGAAACCCTTGCTGAAGTGGGCGGAATCGACCGTATCAGAGCAGATTCACGCGGGATTTTCGTTTTCCGTCGTACCCCTTCTACGCCCCAAGGCTTCGATGTGTTTCAGTTCAATCTCAAGTCGGCTACGGCGCTAGTACTTGCGACAGATTTCAAGATGGCGCCGCTAGACATCATCTTTGTCACCAACGACCCGATTACGCGCTGGAATGACACGGTAGGTTCGCTTGTTGCGCCGTTGACTGGGTTGGTACGTGTTCGAGCCGTTGTGGAACCGAACTAAATGAAGAGCGAATATTCCTATCTACTTAGATGCACAAACGTGGACCTGTCGCGCTTTCGTGCCGCCCCAGGTGCTCGTTTAGGCTGTTGATTGTCACTGAGAACTGACCCGGTATTTTCACCGAGATTTGACCCACCCTCAGTTATGCGTCTTGGTTCATGACGCGGTCAATGTTTTGGCCTCCTTTCGTGTTCTCTTTGCAGCCTCAGCGCTGGCCTTGTAGCGGTAGCTGTCGTTTCCGGTTTCGAGGATGTGGCAGCGGTGGGTCAGCCTATCGAGGAGCGCGGTTGTCATCTTTGCATCCCCGAAGACCTGCGCCCATTCTGAGAAGCTGAGGTTTGTGGTTATGATGACGCTGGTGCGCTCGTAGAGCTTGCTGAGCAGATGGAAGAGCAGCGCCCCGCCAGATGAACTGAACGGCAGGTAGCCGAGTTCGTCCAAAATGACCAAGTCGACCTTCGTCAGCGTCTCGGCCAGTTTCCCTGCCTTACCAAGCGCCTTTTCCTGCTCCAGCGCGTTGACCAATTCCACGGTCGAGAAGAAGCGCACCTTACGTCGGTGATGTTCGATGGCTTGGACGCCGATTGCTGTGGCTGTGTGGCTCTTGCCCGTTCCGGGACCGCCGATCAAAACGACATTCTCGGCCGCTTCGATAAACTCGCATCGGTGTAGCTGCCGC
>Ga0098074_1000210_pt1 | contig 47949 bp, 52 predicted proteins | sample 32_taG_FD_75064 | JGI IMG/M metagenome (GOLD analysis project Ga0098074, IMG submission 75064) | Marine viral communities from the Gulf of Mexico - 32_GoM_OMZ_CsCl metaG | ecosystem: Environmental > Aquatic > Marine > Oceanic | place: Atlantic Ocean: Gulf of Mexico | collected 2015-07-12 | reverse complement strand
GAATATTTACCAAGACGCGGACCCAATATGATAGCGCCCGTCAAGGCGGCCCAGCCACCAACCGAATGCACGATAGTCGAGCCTGCAAAGTCGCTAAAGCCGCCGCCAATAGTATTCAGCCAGCCACCTCCCCAGCTCCACGAGCCTTGAAGCGGATAAATAATGGCGGTCAAAATAATCACGAAAATAAGAAACGGCCAGAGCTTAATGCGCTCGGCCACGGTGCCTGACACGATAGAGGCCGCGGTAGCAACAAAGACCATCTGGAAGAACCAATCCGACATGATGGAATAATCCGCTCCGCCCACGACTTGCTGCGTTGCGGCGGCGAGTGCCTCGCCCTCTGCGCCCATAAGGGTAACTTCCGCCGTGGAAGGATTATAAAGCCAGCTAAAACTGCCCCAAAGGCCAATGTCATTTATGCCGACATACATAATGTTATAGCCGATCAAATAATAGGCTAATCCTGCAAGCGCATAGAGCACGATGTTTTTCAGACAGATCGCCGCCGTATTGCGTGATCGTACCAATCCGGCTTCTAGCATGGCAAAGCCCGCGGCCATCCACATCACCATAGCGCCGCAGATCAGGAACATAAAGCTGTTCAGGATATAGGCGGTCTCGGCGCTCACACCTTCCAAAACCTGCGCGTGCCCGATACTGGAAAATGCTACGGTAAACGCGCCAAGCAATAGCGCAAAAATGATGCGGCTCTTCAACATAGGAATAATTCTCCCTGAGATTTTAATGATTTGGATTAAAGTGCGTCTTGTCCTGATTCGCCTGTGCGTATACGCACGGCCTTCGTCAGGTCATAGACAAATATCTTACCATCGCCGATACGACCTGTATTGGCGCTGTTCTGGATAGCTTCAATGGCTTGCTCTTCCAGATCGCTTGGAATAGCGATCTCAATTTTAACTTTCGGCAGGAAGCTGACGGAATATTCTGCGCCCCGGTAAATCTCGGTTTGCCCTTTTTGACGGCCAAATCCTTTGACTTCGGTTACGGTAAGGCCTTCAATCCCGATTTCAGTCAATGCTTCGCGCACGTCATCGAGCTTAAAGGGCTTGATAATTGCCATGATCATTTTCATTGTTAAAAAACCTTCCCTTTTTCCTGCAATGCAGTAAATTCTCTTCTATCGATAAACATTTTAAGAAGAAGTGCAAGAGGCAATTTATTATGCCCGCAAAAAAATCTAGGCAGCAAACAAGCGAAAATTATGACGTGGCCATTATTGGCGGCGGCTTAGCGGGTTTGACATTGGCCTGTTTATTAGGCAGGGACGGTATAAATGTGGCCGTAATTGATGCCGCCGATCCTGCCCAACCCATGAGCGCGGACGAGCGTACGACCGCCATTTCCTATGGTTCCAGCCTGATATTGCAAGACGCTGGTGTTTGGGAAACGCTCTCTGCCAAGGGCGCTCCGATCCGCGATATTCAAATTCTGGATGGCGAAAGCCCGCTTTTGCTCAATTTCCTGAGCCAAGAGGTTGAAGGTAAACCGTTCGGCACGATAGTGCTCAACGCAGATATCCGCTCGGTTCTTACCAAAAGAGCCGCTGCACTGGATAGTGTTACCCTGATCGCCCCCGCCAAGGTGTCTGATTTCGCGCTGATAGAGGGTGGGCAATCCGTAATGGTTAAACTGGACGGTGGCAAAGAAATATCCGCACGGCTCGCCATCGGTGCGGATGGCCGCAAATCCTTTATGCGGGACTGGCTGGATATAGATGTGCGCAGTTGGGATTACCGCCAGCGCGCCGTGATCTGTCAGGTGGCCCATGAAAACCCGCATGATAATGTGGCGGTCGAACATTTCTACCCCGAAGGCCCGTTCGCGATATTGCCGATGGCTGATGCCAAGGGCGACACGCACCGCTCCTCCGTGGTCTTCACTGAGCATGGCCCCGAGGCCCGTTCATGGATGCGCGCCAGCCGCAATGCTTTTGAACTCGCGCTACAGAATAAATTCCCCGCCCACTACGGCAATATCAAAATGATGGGTGAGCGCAGCGTCTATCCCCTCGGCCTAGTCCATGCCGCCCGCTATATCGCCCCCCGCATGGCGCTGATGGCGGATGCCGCCCATGGTATCCACCCGATTGCGGGGCAAGGGCTTAACCTCGGCTACCGCGACGTCAAGGAAATGGCCGAACTGGTGCGCGAAGCCTATGCCAAGGGCGAGGATATCGGCGCGCCCGACCTACTGGAGACCTATCAACGCCGCCGCCGCCCCGACAATGTCGCCATGATTGCTTTCACTGATGGGCTGGTACGTTTGTTCTCGAACAATTTCCCGCCGCTCCGCCTAATGCGCCGCGCCGGATTAAAGGCGGTCGGCAAATTCCCGCTCGCCAAACGCTTCTTCATGAAACAGGCAATGGCCGATAAGGGTTAGGGCAGACTTGATTACAGAAAAAGAATCAAAGATAGTGATTGACAAGTTATGCACAGTGACGTTATAAACTGGCCTCTAAGGTTAATGATAAAGACAAATTAAGGATTTTGAGCGATGAAACGCACATTCCAGCCAAGTAGATTAGTTCGCGCCCGCAGACACGGCTTCCGTGCCCGTATGGCAGACAAAAATGGCCGTAGACTCCTTGCACGTCGTCGTGCAAAGGGACGTAAGGTCCTTAGCGCCTAAGGCGTCCCTTTTTATAAGCAAGGCAGCGAAATTATGCATGCCACCAAAACACAGTGCGCTCGGGTTCTCCCACTAAAAAAGCGCGCTGATTTTTTACGTATACAGTCCGGCGGTAAAAAATGGGTCTCGAAAGGGCTTGTGATTCAGGTCGCCAAAATTCCCGAAGAAGTAAAACTTTCAACCGATGATGCCATGCGCTGCGGCTTTACCGTGACCAAACGCACGGATAAATCCGCCGTGAACCGCAATCGCATGAAACGCCGCTTGCGCGCGGTGGCCGCAGAGGTTCTCGCTCCTCACGGACTTGGCGGGCATGATTATATTCTGGTTGGTCGCCCCGATACGCTTACAAAACCCTTTACGGTTCTATGCAGTGACCTGAAATGGTGTTTGCGCAAATTGGAGCTTTATCAGGAGCACAAAAACGATGTTTAAAAATATTGCCGTACGCATACTTCAGGCACCTGTGCAATTTTACCGCTATGTGCTCTCCCCTTGGATAATGCCGTCCTGCCGTTTTCATCCGACCTGCTCGCGCTATATGTTGGATGCATTGGAAAATCACGGGCCTCTGAAGGGGCTATTTCTGGGGACAAAGCGGTTGTTAAAATGCCATCCGTGGTGCAAATGTGATTATCACGATCCTGTACCTTAAGAGAGTTTACTTCGCCGCTTATGGGGTCTATAAACGACCAAGTAATCCTAACAATACAATAAGACATCAAGGCCCTTATGCTGAATAACAAAGAAAAAATGCATCCGGAAGATATCCGCAATCTGATCATCTTCGGAATAGTCTCAATCGCCCTATGGACGGCCTTCGAAATGTTTGTTTTGCAGCCTAAAAAAGAGGCCATTCAAGAGCGCCAGCGAATTGAGCGCCTTATCGCCAAGCGCGAAGCAGAAACCGGTGTCGAGATTGTCTCCAAACCCCGAGTTCGTCCTAGAGGCGAGGTTCTCTCCGAGGCCGAACGGATTTCCTTTAATAACGGCGAGGTTTTCGGCACGATTAATTTGAGCGGTGGGCGCGTTGATGATCTGTCCTTACATAAATATTATAATACGCTGGAGCGTGAAGAAAATGTAAATTTGCTCTCCCCCCGCGATACCGAACACCCGCGTTTTATTGATTATGGATGGGTAGCGAAATCCGAAGCCGTGAATTTACCCGGAGCCAATACAAAATGGTCGGTGCGCGGCAATACCAAGCTAACCAGAGATGCTCCGGTCACGCTGGTTTGGGATAATGGGCAAGGATTGATCTTCGAGCGCACATTTGCCCTTGATGAACATTATATGTTTACCATTACCCAGAATGTCCGCAACAATAGCGGCCAAGGCGTGACGTTATTTCCCTATGCCCTCATTACCCAAACGGGATTGCCTGAAGACCTTGAAGATCGTTGGTTGGTGCATGAGGGCCCCATAGGCTTTGTAGGTTCCGAACTTTGGCAGGTAAAGTACAAGGATTTGCGCGAAGAGGGCCGCCGCGAAAAAACTGCTGATCAGGGCTGGATCGGATTAACGGATAAATACTGGCTGACAGGGTTTATCCCCCAACAAGGCTCGATGGCAAAATACCGCTATAACTACCTTCCAAATATCAAAGATCAAGAAAAAGGCCGCTATCAAGTCGATTACACGGGCGCGGCCGTTAACATATCTGCCGGCGAAACGGGCTCTGTGACCACGCATTTATTTGCCGGTGCCAAGGAAGTGCTGCTGCTGGATGATTACGAAGATGCCCTCAATGCACCAAAGTTCAATCTGGCCGTTGATTTTGGCTGGTTTTGGTTTATGACCCAGCCTTTCTTTTATATTTTGCACTGGCTGAACTTATTGATTGGCAATATGGGTGTGGCCATTATTATGCTGACGATTTTGATCCGGATGATGGTGTTCCCGCTTACGAATACCTCTTACCGTTCATTTGCAAAAATGAAGAAAGTTGCCCCGCAAATTTCTGAACTGCGCGATAAATACGGCGATGATAAACAAAAACTGCAAGAAGAAATCGTCCAACTTTACAGCCGCGAAGGCGTGAACCCGATGGCGGGTTGTCTACCGATTTTGATCCAGATTCCGATTTTCTTCTCTCTCTATAAGGTATTCTTTGTCACGATCGAGCTGCGCCACGCGCCATTTTTCGGCTGGATTCAGGATCTTTCCGCACCGGATCCAACCTCGATTTTCAATCTGTTCGGTTTGATCCCGTTTGATCCGCCCACCTTCCTGATGATCGGAGTGTGGCCGTGTCTGATGCTGATTGCCCAGCTTTTGCAAAAACAGCTCAACCCGCCGCCGCAGGATAAAATCCAGCGCGACATGATGAAATATTTTCCATTCCTGATTGTCTACATCATGTCGGGCTTTGCCTCCGGTCTTGTAATATACTGGACGTTCAGTGCCTATATCGGCGTGCTGCAACAAATGTGGATCATGAAATCGATGGGCGTGCCGATTTATCTTTTTGATAAATCCGCCGCCGATGAAAAGTTGGAAAAGCAAATCGAAGATGGACCGGACGTACACCCGCTAGCCGAAATGGCTGAGGATGATCTGGAGGACGCTTTGTTTGGAGAGCCGGATGAGGATGCCCCTAAAGAGGTGACGCCGCCAAAACCCAAGAAAAGCAAAAAGAAGAAATAAATGCCTGTTGATGAGGAAAACTATACGGCTGCCCAGCTGGAGCGCGCGCGAAAGCTGTTCTCTGGCCCGTGTGATTTTATGCTGGGCGTGGCCGCGCTGCCGCAATTGCCCGAAGACACTTTGCCGGAAATCGCTTTTGCCGGACGCTCGAATGTCGGTAAATCCAGTCTTCTAAATGCACTGACGGGTCGCAACACATTGGCACGTACATCCAATACACCGGGACGTACACAGCAGCTTAATTACTTTAATCTTGGCGGTATAATGCATATCGTCGATATGCCGGGCTATGGCTACGCCAAAGTGTCCAAAACCCAGCGCGATGATTGGAACGCCGTCATGCGCGCGTATTTGCGCGGCCGCCCGTCCTTACGCGTAGTTTTTATTCTGGTGGATTCCCGCCACGGTCTTAAAGACAGCGATATCGAGATTATGAAGATGCTGGATGAAACGGCTGTGTCTTACCGTATTATAATGACCAAATGCGACAAAGCGCGCGGCGTGGAGCAAGATATGCTCCGCGATAAAATCGTGCCTACCCTAAAGAAACACGCCGCAGCCTACCCCGAAATTCATTTCACCAGCGCGATTAAAGGCTTCGGCATACCCGAGCTTCGCGCGCTGATGCACTCCTACGCGCTTTAATTATTGCGCGGCAATCACCGTGTAAAAGGCGTAAATTCCGCCCTCCTCAACACATAAGGAAGCCTGATTGTTACACTCTGCGCAAATGGGTGTACCCGTTTCGGTGGTCAGATCAGTATTTGAACCACTCGTATAATGGGTATCTTCTATTAAGGTTTCCTTGATCGAATCGCCCATAGAAGGAATATCCGTGCTGCTGGTAATTGTCTGGTTAATCATGGCGCATATTACCGGATCTATGCCGTAAGCGGTCAGAACAATTTCCTCGTACTTCCCCTCAATCGGGGCATCCACATCCGCGGCGCTTAATGCTGTCCACTCAAAATTGTTAAAACGCCCCATATACCAGCCGGGCTCCGGGTCGCCGGGCGTAGTGATGCCGGAATCTTCAATGGCGCCGATGGGTAAATTGCCGACATTTAATCCGCCGCCATCGGGATGGTAGATTTTGCGTATCCGATCCGCGCTACCGCCACCAGCTTCATTGTCATTAAATGTTGAATCATCGGGCGTGGTAAAATCAACTTCACCGGCGCGAATGCCCTGAAAGTTCATTTGATCATAGACCGATTTGGCCTGCGCGGCGTAGGAAACAATCTGGCTCATATAAAGCTTGGCGCGGTCCTCGCTTAACGTGCCTGCCTCGCCTGTATCGGCGTTACGTGAGAGCGTAAAACTCAGCGCTGCAAATAGGGCAATGGCAATCAGAACATAAACCAGCGCATTTCCGCGCTCGCCTTTGCGCTTGCGCTGCCTTGGTTGTCCAGAGGAATCTTTGGTCTGATGTTCGCTATTTGTTTTCATTTTTTCCCGGTTTTGCTAGACTGCCTTGTATATCTATAAATTATACACGGGAATGGCCGATGTTTGAACTACTGAATAGTGAATTGATTTATGCGGGCGCAGGGCTGCTGGGCGGGCTGTTTGCGGCGACCTTATTTTACTTCTCCCGTATCACAAAGCTTGAGCGCCAAAATGCCGAGCTAAGCGCGCAGATTAAATCCGAGCGCGTGGCCTTTGAGACACTGAATGCCGAGATGAACAACCGTTTCCGCCTGACGGCGCAAGAGGCGCTGGAAAAAAGCAGCGAAGCCTTCCTGCAACTTGCGCAGGAAAAACTGAAAGCTGCACAGGCCGATAACGCCCATGATATGGACAAGCGCCAAAAGGCCATTGATGTCATGGTCAAGCCGGTGAACGAGCGTCTGGAAGAGCTGGCCAAGGCCTTGCAAGCCGCCAAAGGCACAGATGATGAATTGCGTAAGGATTTACGGTATCTCTCGAATGAAACGGCCAAGCTGGTCGGTGCCCTACGTGATCCCTCTGCGCAAGGTATGTGGGGGGAATATATTCTGGAAGGTTTGCTGGAGAAATCCGGCCTGATGAAAGGCGTACACTATGAAACGCAAGTCTCCATGCAGGATGCAAGCGGCGCGCGCCAACGCCCCGATGCCATCATTAATATGCAGGACGGCTTTAACATCATCATTGATGCCAAGGCGCCGATCAATGAATTTGTCCAGCGCCTATCCGAGGATATGAACGAGGTTCAATATAAAGAGGTCATGAACGGTATCGCCCGTCAGGTTAAATCGCACGTGAAATCGCTTGGCTCCAAAGGGTATTGGGAAAACGTCGAAAGCCCCGATTTTACAGTGCTATTTTTACCCTCCGAGCATATCTATTCCACGGCCTTGCGCGCCGATCCGACCTTGGTGGATTATGCCGCTACTCAGAATATTATCATTGCCTCGCCGACCTTGCTGATGTCTCTACTCCGGGTGGTGGGCATGAGCTGGCGTCAGGTCGAACTGGCCAAGAACGCGCAGGAAATCTCCGAACTAGGCGGGGAGTTATATAAGCGTCTCCTGACCTTCACCGACCATATCGGAAAGGTCGGTAAGAATCTGCAAACCGCTATGAATGGTTATGACGCGGCTGTGGGCTCGCTGGAGAAATCGGTGCTGCCATCGGCGCGCAAAATGCATGAACTTCAAGGCAAGGCCGCCGCCGAGCTCAGCACGCTTGATGCGATTGAGCGCACACCGCGCGCCTTATCTCTCACGGAAGATGATGACAAAGAAAAAAAGCGGGCCTAGTGGACCCGCTTTTAATTTAAAAATAATTGATATTAACGTGCCGCGTCTTGCGTCATGGATCGTTCTAAAAGATCGCATTGTGGATCTTTGTTCAGGCATAAAATCGCGGCGACCAGCAATTGGTAATTGCTCTGATCCGGCGCTACACCTGATTTTTGTGAAATATCGTAAATTCCGTTCGCGCACTCTGTAAACGCGCTATTCATGGCGGCTGGCGGGTATTCACCTTTTGTGGCGGCGGTTGAGGCTGCACAAAGTTGCTTTAGAGGCTCGATGTGATTTGATTTACCTGAATTATCGAGACTTTCGGCATAGTTACTGGCCAGTGTTATATTGGATTCCGATACGGCCTTTAGGCAGTTTTGCTGCTCCCATGATCCCGGACAGATTGAGGCAATTTGTTTGGCATGCGCCATTACTTGTGGCGTGACTTGCTGGGCGATAGCGCCCGTGGATGTGCTAAGCGCGCCTATAAAAAACAGGGCCGCGTAAAATGTAATACGGGGGCTAAATCTCATAAAAATATCCTTTCATTTATACCTGCCAACAGTAAGCCATAATTGTAAGTTCCTGTCATGATGAATATTTATACGCAAAGGCAAGACTTGACCGCGCCCGAAAAACCAATTATTTCAATCTCTATGAGCAATTACGACATCATTATGGTCCCTGACGCCGTCCTTAAAACCGAAGCCAAACAAGTGCAAACGGTTGGCACGGATATTCAAAAGCAACTCGACCGCATGTTGCAGACTATGTATGACGCGCCCGGTATCGGGTTGGCCGCCAATCAAGTAGGTATGCTGAACCGTGTCATTGTCATGGACCTGGCCGACCGCGAAGAGGGGGAGGAAGCGACCCCTTGGTTCATGGTTAATCCCGAAGTGATATGGGAATCCGAAGAAATGAGCGTGATGCAGGAAGGGTGCCTGTCCATTCCGCAACAATTCGCCGATGTCGAGCGCCCGGCGCAGGTGCGTGTGAAATATTTGGACTATGATGGTAAGCAAGCTGAGATGGAGGCCTCTGGCCTTTTGTCACATTGCGTACAGCATGAGATTGATCATTTGAACGGCGTTCTTTTTACCGATTACCTGACCTCGTTGAAGCGCAATATGATGCTGAAAAAAGTCGACAAACTAAAGAAACAGGGTTTACTTTGAGTGGGTCCGGCCTTCGCATAGGATTTATGGGCACCCCTGATTTCGCCCTTGTTGCCTTAAATGCTTTGGTAGAGGCAGGCGAAAATGTAGTGTGCGTGTATTCTCGGCCGCCCCGTCCAAAAGGCCGCGGTCATCAGGTGCAAAAATCCCCCGTGCATGATTATGCAGAGAATTGTAGCATCCCTGTCTTTACACCCAAGAGCTTAAAAGACCCCATCGCGCAGGCGGAATTCGATAGCCATGATCTGGATGTATGTATTGTGGCCGCGTATGGCTTGATTTTGCCCGAGGCCGTTTTAGATGCCCCAAAGCATGGCTGCTTGAATATTCATGGCTCATTGCTCCCTCGCTGGCGCGGTGCGGCGCCGATCCAATACGCCATTTGGAAAGGTGATGCCGAGACCGGCGTGACAATAATGCAAATGGAGAAGGGGCTGGATACCGGTGCTATGATCCTAAAAGAATCTGTGCCCATATCCTCCTCGACAACGGCAGCAGAATTACACGATAAATTGGCGTATATTGGCGCTGATCTTGCGCTTGAAGCTATAAATTTATTGGCTAAAAATGGCCAATTCGATGCTGAAAAGCAGGATGATAGCGCCTCTACTTATGCCTCTATGTTGAAAAAATCAGACGGGATCGTAGATTGGCAAGCCAGCGCCGCCGAGATCAGTTCCCAAGTGCGTGCTCTTAACCCTTGGCCCGGTGTATGGACCTGTGCCCGTGGCAAGCGCATTAAAATGCTGGCCGTACGTGTTTGTAAGGACGACGTTGATAACAGCTATACTCCCGGAACTTTAGAGAACAAATCAGGCTTGGTCCGTTGCGGAGGTGGTAGCGCCTTATATATTGAACGTATACAGCCTGAAGGTAAAAAGGCGATGGATATATCGGCTGCACTTAATGGAGGGTATCTGACTTCGGGTGATGTATTGGGCGCAGGACAAAAGGCAAACCAATGACTATACAACGCTGGAAAATAACGCTGGAATATCGCGGTACCGATTATGCGGGTTGGCAACGGCAGATTGACGTGCCCTCCATCCAGCAGGCTATTGAAGATGCTATAACTAAATTCTGCCAACAGGAAATTCCGGTTACTGTGGCGGGACGTACAGACGCAGGCGTACACGCGTTGGGACAAGTCTGCCATTTCGATTTGGATTACGGTGACAGACCGCTGGATGGCTACGGTTTAATGAAGGCTATAAACTATCATCTACTGCCCCAGCCGATTAGCGTTATCTATGCCGAACCTATCGATAATGAATTTCACGCACGTTTTGACGCTTTGAATAAGCTCTACCGCTACCATGTCATTCAGCGCCCGTCTTTTCTTTGTCACGACCGGGGTGCGGCATGGCATTTCAAGCGCGCTCTTGATGTCGAGGCCATGCATGAGGCCGCACAACTATTGCTCGGCAAACATGATTTTACCACTTTCCGCGATAGCGAATGCCAGGCCAACTCGCCGATAAAGACGCTCGATAGATTAGATGTAACAAAGCGCGAGTACGATGCTTATGGCGGTGTAGAGGTTATTTTCGAAACCGAAGGACGTTCGTTTTTGCATCATCAGGTACGTAATATGGTTGGCACACTCATGTTAATTGGCGAAGGTAAATGGAAAAATGGAGACTTAATAGCGGCCTTGGAAGCTAAAAATCGAGGAGCGGGTGGCGTTACTGCGCCTGCTGAAGGCTTGTATCTTGCACGGGTGGATTACTAAAATGGGCCATATAGATTGGAAAGATTCGTACCGCGTAGTGGTTTTTGTGCCAGAAACCGCGCTGGAGCGCTTTATTAACACTATATCACCTGAGATCCCATCCTTTTTGGGACCCTATGATCACGTGGTGTGGTGGAGCGGACGTGGAACCGAGCAATTCAGACCTTTAGAGGGTGCGCACCAGGCGGCGGGTGAAACTGGAGAGATAGATCGCGAGCCATCGCGCAGGGTTGAAGTGTCATTTCCATACGATAAAATTGCCCTCAAACAATTTGTGGAGGAGATTATCGTACCCGCTCACCCTTGGGAAAAGCCGGTCGTATACATTTACGAAACCGCAATTTTGGCCCCTTGATACCCCTTAAATATTTTTATGGAAACTTTCTTGCTTTTTAGACGTTGGTTATCTATAGTGCCAGCCATAAAGGAGATTACATGATGAAAACCTTACTGACATATATATTATCCGCCGCTATTGGTATTACCTTTACGGCTGGAGCCTCGGCGCAGGGCCTTGATCCTTACTATGAAACTTTGGCGCAATATAACCGCATTGCCCCCAAACAAAACCCCCAGTGGGAAAGTGCGAGTAGTACAATAAAAAGCTCGATACAGGATAGTAAGAATAAGGTTGTTGGCGATTTGAATAATATTATCGTCAGTGATAACGGCTCTATTCAAGCGCTGGAGGTTAATTTAAACCGCATCCAGTTGGGCTCCGCCAGTTTAAATTACAGAGAATTGCAGATCAAATCATCGGCGCGCTCCTATGCACTGAATATGGATGACTCGCGTATAAAAGATGTTTATCCCGAGATACTCGCCAGTATTGATACAGCGGCCGGAGACAGCGCCTCCAGTATTAGTATAAAAAACCTGATCGGGTCATATATCCGAGCCGATGACGGGCGCCGTATAGGCAAAGTAAGTGAGATAATGTTCACTGATCGCGGGGACGCCGCGGCTGCATTGGTTGTGGATGTGAATTATAAAACCATTCGCGGAGAGACAATTGCCTTGCCGTTTTCGTCTGTCGAATATTTGCCAAAGGGTAATGGATTTGAAGTCCTTTTGGCGGATCAGCAAGCGGATACCGTTCTTGAATTTGCAGACCGTTAATTCTCGGCCGCTTATTGAACGGCAAAATAGCGTTTTAATATAACCTCGTAAATACGTGTCAGATCATTCAGGTCTGATACTTTTGCGTTTTCATCTATCTGGTGAATACTGTTATTTACGGAGCCGCATTCAATGACGGGGCAATATTTCACAATAAAACGCGCATCCGATGTACCGCCTGTTGTGGTATAGGCGGGACGTTTGCCGGAAATATCCTCAACGGCACCGGCGACAATTTCACTCCAGTCACCGGGTTTGGTGATAAAGCTTTCGGCATTACCCTCAAACGTAATATCGTAATTTAGACCCGTCGTATCCAATAGTTGGATGATTTTCTCCATCAGGCTGGCTTTGCTCCAATTATCATTGAAGCGAATGTTAAAGCTGGCCTTGCCACTGGCGGGGATCACATTGGTGGCTGTATTGCCGACATCAATTGTGGTGATTTCTAGATTGGTGGGCAAGAAAAATTCATTGCCCTCATCGAACGTATGCGCGGCCAATGTGTCCAATAATTTAATCAGCCGCGGTAATGGATTATTGGCAAGCTGTTGATAGGCGGCGTGTCCTTGCTTGCCTTTAACAGATATATGTCCATTTAAAGAGCCGCGTCGACCGATTTTAATCTCTTGTCCGATATGATCGGGGTTTGTCGGCTCTCCTACTAGCGCGACATCAGGTAGATGGTCATTATCTTTCATCCACTCCAATACTTTAACCGTGCCATTAATGGCATCGGCTTCTTCATCGCCTGTAATCAAAAGACTGATAGAGCCCCCAAACTCGGGATGATGCTTTACGAACTGGCAAGCCGCAACGGTAAAGGCGGCGACCGAGCCTTTCATGTCACTGGCACCGCGCCCATATAGAACGCCGTCCTGTACGTGAGGTGTAAATGGTCCGTACGTCCATTGATCGGTTGCACCGGCGGGAACGACATCGGTATGGCCCGCATAGCAAAGATGCTTTCCGCCGCTACCGATACGGGCAAATAAATTCTCAATCCGTGCTTCGCCATTCTGTCCGCCGAAGGGCAGATTATGGCATGTAAAGCCCGCCGCGCTCAAATGACCGTTCAAAATACCTTGCGCGCCCGCATCCTCCGGTGTGACGGAAGGGCAAACAATCAGGGCTTTGGTTAAGTCGAGCGTATCAATCATGATGTGTGCGGCAGCCCTAATCTCTCAGCAAATCATTGATGCTGGTTTTTGAGCGGGTCTGTGCATCCACACGTTTCACAATAACCGCGCAGGATAGAGATGGACCAGGGGACCCGTCAGGCAATGGTTTGCCGGGTAGCGTACCTGGAACAACCACGCTGTACGCCGGAACGCGGCCACGGAAAATCTCGCCCGTTTCGCGGTCGATAATTTTGGTCGAGGCGCTAATGAAGACGCCCATGGACAAAACGCTGCCTTCTTCGACAATGACGCCCTCAACGACCTCTGACCTTGCGCCAATAAAACAATTGTCCTCGATAATCGTCGGGCCAGCCTGTAAGGGCTCTAATACGCCGCCAATACCTACTCCTCCGGACAGGTGTACGTCTTTGCCGATCTGCGCGCAGGATCCCACGGTCGCCCATGTATCCACCATTGTACCCTCATCAACAAAGGCGCCGACATTTACAAAGGAGGGCATCAGCACAACGTTTTTTGCGATATGCGCACTATAGCGTACGGTACAATTCGGAACGGCGCGAAAACCCGCTGTTTTAAATTGCTTTTCTGTCCATCCTTTAAACTTGCTATCGACCTTGTCATACCACCCGGCCTGATCGGGGCCGCCGGAAATTACCGCCATCGGGTTCAAACGAAACGAGAGCAGCACGGCCTTTTTCAGCCATTGGTGTACGTGCCAGTGTCCATCAAGTTTCTCGGCAATACGCGCCTTTCCTTCATCCAGAAGCGCAAGGGCGGTTTCAACGGCCTCGCGGGCCTCGCCTGTCGTATCGGCGCTAAGCGCGGCGCGGTCTTCCCATGCGGCGTTGATGATGGTTTCCAGATCGGTTGTTTTTATCGCGGCGGCAACATTCATAATTTAAAATCCTTATCTCTTGGCAGCACTAATTTAGATCGTCATACTCTAACTTAAGTAGCTAAAACACTTGGAAACAAAGCACAACCCCAAAAATGACCGCTCATATTCACTGGAACACCTTACCCCCCCAAGATTGGCAGAAGAAATTCGCGCAGCTACCGAGCTCCAATTTGTTGCAATCCTATGAATATGCGCTGGCAATCTGTCCGCTCAAGCGCCAAAAAGGCCGCTGGGGCGTGATCGTAATTGATGGGCGCGAAGCGGGGCTGGTGCAAATTCTGGAGGTGAGCTTGCTCGGCAAAGCCATTCACGCACTTGCAATTGATCGTGGCCCGTTATGGTTCGAAGGGTATGGCAGCCTTGAGCATTTAAATCAGTTTCTTTGCGCGCTGCTCAAACAATTCCCCCGCCGCATGGGGCGCAAATACCGCATCATACCGGAGATGGAGCAAAGCCCCGCACTGGATAATCTTATGAGCGCGTGCGGCTTTCAGAAGAACGGGAAGCCTTATGAAACCATCATATTAGACCTCAAACAAGACCAAGAGAGCTTGCGCGCGGGGTTAAAAAAGAACTGGCGCGGGGCACTGTCCAAAGCTGAAAAGCAGGAAAGCTTGAATGTGGATTGGGCCATCACCACACTAGATTTTAAAATCTTCCTGCAAGACTATGCCGCAGATAAGGCTGCAAAGGGTTATGGCGGCCCATCCGTAGAACTGTTAACCGCACTGGTCAAATCTTTTCTTTCTTCCGGTAAGGTGCGCTTTGGACGCGCTATAAAAGATGGGCAAGCCATTGCATCTGTATTACTATTAAAACATGGCATAGGGGCGACCTATCAGGTGGGGTGGTGCTCTGATGTGGGGCGCCAGCTTGGTGCGCAAAATCTATTGCTCTGGCATGCGATGCTGGAGCTCAAAAATGACGGAATTACGGAATTAGATCTTGGAGGAATTAACGATGACACAGCCAAAGGCGTTAAGAAATTTAAAGAAGCTATGGGCGGGCGGATTGTGCGCCTTGGCGCTCTTTATGCCTGATGGCAGCGCGCTGGCATCCGATCAAATTCAGAAGATGATTTATGATGTCTATGCTGGCGGCTTTCATGTCGTGCAGGCAGATGTCACGATTGATTATTCCGACCCGAAGCATTATGAACTCTTCATGGGGGCCAAAACCCACGGATTTCTTGGCAAGGTGGCGCCGTGGCAAGGCACGTTCGAGACCAATGGTTGGGTGAACGGCGGCGATCTACAGCCGAAATTGCACCGCTCCAGCGCAATTTGGCGCGGGGAAGAGGAAATTAAATCCTACAATTACTCCAAAGACGGAGGCTTCCAGAGCCTTGTTATTAAGGATCAGGATAAGCCCGAAGAGACGGAAGATATAGATCCCGCCTTGACGCAAGGCACCACCGATGCTCTAACTGCCGGCCTTTTGGCTTTCGAACAGGTCGCGCGCGGCGAACCATGCACCAGCTCCGCCGAAGTTTTTGATGGAAAACGGCGCTTTGAACAGATTCTCACCTTTGAAAAAAATGAAGATCTAAAATCATCAAAATACAATATTTACAGCGGCTCCGCACAAAAATGTACGGTCGAGATCAAACCGATTGCTGGCAAATGGCACGATAAACCGCGCGGCTGGCTCTCTATTCAGGAACAAGGGCGCGAGCGCGGCTTAATGCCCACAGTCTGGATGGCAACGGTGAAAGAAGGCGGCCCCGCCATTCCGGTGAAAATCCGCGTTAAAACCGCCTATGGCACGCTATTCATGCATTTGGCGCAATACGAAAGCGGCGGCAATATGGTCGTGGCCGATAAACGCGGCGATAACTAAAAGTCGCATTTTTCTTGAATTCACGATCATTTTGGCCGACATTACCGCTCTGATAAGGAGTTTTATTCTATGAGCACAATCCCTCTCGCCGTTGTTATTCTGGCCGCCGGTAAAGGCAAACGCATGCAATCCGATTTGCCGAAGGTCATGCATGAGCTGGCTGGAAAGCCGATGATCTCGATTTTGATTGATCAGGTCAGCCAGCAACTCACGCCGGAAAAAATCATTGTCGTTACCGCGCAGGATATGGAAGAGCTGCGCGAGGTCGTCAAGCCGCATAAATCCGTCATCCAAAAAACTCAGAACGGCACTGCCGACGCCGTCAAGGCCGCGCTGCCCGCGCTCAATGGCTTCAAAGGCAATGTGCTAATTCTTTTGGGCGATGAGCCGTTGGTGCCCATACAAGTATTGGCCGAAATGGCCGCGCATGACAGCCCCTCCGTCATGGCCATCATCCCGCCTGATCCGCACGGCCTAGGCCGCATGGTGATGGATGAGGAAGGCCAGTTAATCGAAATTATCGAAGACAAAGATTGCGATGAAGACCAGCGTGAGATTATCGTTTGCAACGCAGGAAATTTCTGCGTGCCGGCCTCAAAATTGGAAGAATGGCTGGACAAAATCGGCAATGAGAATGCGCAGGGCGAATATTACCTGACCGATATGCCCAAATTCGCTGCCGCCGATGGCGTGCCCTTTGATGTATTCACCATGCCGATTGATCATGTCTGGGGCATTAATGACCGCATGCAACTGGCCGAACATGAACAGATTTTCCGCCAGATGCTCCGCGATGCGCATGCCATGAACGGCGTACGCATGGCCGACCCGAACACGGTTTATTTCCATCATGATACCGTTGTCGCGCCGGGCGTAATGATCGAACCGTCCGTATTTTTCGGTGCAGGCGTACGCATTGAACAAGGCGCCCATATCAAGGCCTTTAGCCATCTGGAAGGCGCGCATGTTGGTGCAAACACGACCGTCGGCCCCTTTGCCCGCCTAAGACCGGGCAGCGAGATTGGCGAGGGTGTACGTATCGGAAACTTTGTCGAAGTTAAAAAGTCCACCATCGGCAAAGGCTCGAAAATCAACCACCTCGCCTATGTCGGGGATTGCACGATGGGCGATGATGTCAATTTCTCCGCCGGCGCGATTACGGTGAACTATGACGGGTTTAACAAGCACCAGACCGTGATCGGGAAAAATGTCATGATCGGCTCGAACGTCAATCTGGTCGCGCCGCTGACCATTGATGATGGCGCCTTCGTGGCCGCAGGCTCCACCATCAACGAAGACGTGCCCGCCGATTCCCTGTCAATCGCTCGCGACAAACCCTCAATCCGCGAAGGCTGGGCCACCAAATTCCGCGAAGGCAAAGGCAAGAATAAGCCGGATAGCGATAAAAAGGCGGGATAAGCCTGTCCGCACTGAAACAAACCGTAAAACATTGTGATTTGTGCATTTGCGGGGTTTTGGTATGCTCGCAATAGAGTAAATTAGAAATAAAAATGGATAGATCACAAATATGTGCGGAATAATTGGAATACTTTCACAAAATGATGTCGCCCCCCGTTTGGTGGAGGGCTTGAAGCGCCTTGAATATCGCGGCTACGATTCTGCCGGCATTGCGACGCTGACCAATGGACATATTCACCGCTGCCGCGCGCCTGGCAAGCTTTTTAATCTGGAAGATAAACTAAAATCCGCGCCGCTAAACGGCACCGTCGGCATTGGCCATACCCGCTGGGCGACCCATGGCGGCCCGACCGAGGACAACGCCCACCCCCACGCCACCGACAAGGTCGCGGTCGTACATAATGGCATTATCGAGAATTACGCCGAGTTGAAAGAAGAGCTGGAGCAAGCCCAGTTCCGTTTCGAAACCGACACCGATACCGAAGTTATCGCCCATCTTTGCACGTATTACCTCAAACAAGGCATGAGCCCGCACGAGGCCGCTAAGGCCACCTTTGATCGCCTTGAAGGCGCCTATGCGATTGTCATGATTTTCTCAGGCGAGCATGATTTGATGATCGGCACGCGCCACGGCACCCCGCTGGCCATTGGTTACGGCGAGGGAGAGATGTTTATGGCTTCTGATTCCTACGCGCTCGCCCCGCTCACCAAGCAAATCTGCTTTCTGGAAGATGGCGACCGCGTTTATATGACCCGCGAAGCCGCCATCATCACGACCAATGACAACGCCCCGATCACCCGCGAGATACGCACCACCGCCCAAAGTGGCGCATCTACAGGAAAGGGCGGCTACAAGCATTTCATGCTTAAAGAAATCTACGAGCAACCCGCAGTCATTGCCGATACGCTCAATTCCTACGTACACCCTTCCACGGGCGAAATATCCTTGCCCGAAGGCGTGGCCGAAGCACTGGCCGCCGCCCCCCGCCTGACTTTGGTTGCGTGCGGCACGGCCTATTATGCCTGCATGGTGGCCAAATATTGGTTCGAGCAGGTCTGCCGCATTCCGTGCGAGATCGATGTCGCCTCCGAATTCCGCTACCGCGAAGCCCCGATGCCCGATGGCGGCGTCGCGATTTTCGTCTCCCAGAGCGGGGAAACGCTGGATACGTTGGAAGCCCTGCGCTATTGCAAATCCCAAGGCCAGACTATTCTCTCCATCGTCAATACCATCGAGAGCACGATCGAGCGTGAATCCGATCTCGTCCTGCACACATTGGCAGGGCCTGAAATTGGCGTGGCCTCGACCAAGGCTTTCACCACGCAGATCACAACTCTGGCCTGTATGGCACTATCCGCTGCCCGCGTTAAGGGCACAATTGACGCCGATAAAGAACATGAAATGGGTGAGGCGTTACGTCACGTGCCCACCATGGCCGCCGAGATTCTGAATCATGATGAAGAGATTTATAAAATTGCCAAAGACATTGCCGATGCGCGTGATGTGCTTTATCTCGGGCGCGGATCAATGTATCCGATAGCACTGGAAGGCGCGCTGAAGCTTAAGGAAATTTCCTACATCCACGCCGAAGGCTATGCCAGCGGCGAAATGAAACACGGCCCCATCGCCCTGATTGATGAAAGCGTACCTATCGTGGCCATTGCACCCGGTAATGATGTGCTATTCGAAAAATCCGCCTCCAACCTGCAAGAGGCCGTGGCGCGCGGCGGTAAGGTCTTTTTGATTTCCGATAAAGCGGGCGCCAAAAAACTATCCAAAATCTCGACATGGCAAGTCCAGCTCGGCGACGTCCACCCCTTTGTGGCACCCATTTTATACGCCATCCCCGTCCAGCTGCTGTCCTATCACGTTGCCGTCATCAAAGGCACCGACGTCGATCAACCCCGCAATCTCGCCAAGTCCGTCACGGTGGAGTAGAGACATCGGCTTTGGTGTCTGTTTTCTTGAACAGGCTGTAAGCCCGAATAAAGGGGCCTATATAGAGTTTGGGAACTGTATTAAATTCTTCCGCCGGCTCACCGATGCCGAATGTAATCTCTTCGCGTTCTTTGGGAATGTAAATGGTGCCGAACATCCAGTCCCAGATTGAAAAAATCGCGCCGAAATTTCTGTCCCAGTGCTTTTCATCTTCGCTATGGTGTATGTGATGCATGGCAGGGCTGATTAGGATATGGGACAGATGGGGGCCGTATGACAGCCAGATATGGGAATGGCGCAAATTACTGCCCAGTATATTAAAGGCAAACACAACAACATTCGTGGATAGGATAGTGGCCGCCCCTTCGATAGAGGGATACATGAACAGGAAGAAACCTGCAGTTACGCTTGAGCCAACATGGCGGAATATAGCATAAATCAAATCATCAAGGGGATGATAGCGCAGAAGGGTAATCGGAGTCATAACCTCTGCCGAATGGTGCGTTTTATGAAATTCCCACCAAACCGGAAATGTGTGCGCGAATCGGTGTGCCCAATAATAGCAGAAATCAGAGGCCAGCATTGTCGCAAGCGTGAATATAGCTATGACACCCCATGTGGGCGCGTCTTTCGTTTGGCTTAAATCGAGAAATTCTGCAATGTAAAAGCCTACAGCGCCTGCCGCGGCGATCGGACCGATACTGATTACGAGATAGGCAAATCTGGCAAGGAAGGAATTAATGACGGCAATGATACAATCATTGATGGTCGAGCGATGTGACCATATTTCCTTGGGAAACATGAAAGAGAGGGCACTCTTATAGCCTTTTTCACTATAATATTGTTTACTCACAAAAAAGATAATAAGAGCAATAACATAGGCGCCTATCCAGTGCATCCAGAACAACCGCGTCGTTCCCTCAACTACGTAACCGACAAGAAAATATGCAGCGAAGATACCAAAGACTATCCACTTATCTTTTGATTCCACACCCAAGTCAAAGTTTAGTATGATGTCTTTAAGTCGCCCCATAAGACATATTATCACATAGAAATATGCGGCCTGCCATTAAAAAGAAAGTATTATGCTCTTCAATTCTCTGGAATTTTTACTGCTTTTTGTGCCGCTCTGCGTCTGCAGCTTTTATTTTTTCGCTCGTTATTCGCAAAAAGCGGCATTGGTAAATTTGATTGTTTTTTCCCTGATTTTTTATTCCGTCTGGAATCCTTACTACCTATCACTACTTTTGGTTTCTATCGGCGTAAATTACATTTTTGGCGGATTACTGCAAAAACATCAATCCAAGATATTGCTTACTCTGGCTGTTTCGGTAAATTTGCTCAGCATTGCCTATTTCAAATATATTGATTTCCTGATCGGCACATCCAATGCACTGTTCGAAACAGATTTCATGCTACAATATGTGATTTTGCCGCTCGGAATTTCGTTTTTTACCTTCCAACAAATCTCATATGTGATTGAATGTTATCGCGGTGAAATCAAATCGCGTGATTTTAAATCCTATGCGCTTTTTGTCTCTTTCTTTCCCCAACTTATCGCCGGCCCGATTGTCCGGTTTCAAGAAGTCTCGCATCAGTTTTTAGGCGAGCGCTTTGCCAAGCTGGAATGGAAAAATATTTTATCTGGCCTGATAATATTTTCTATCGGGCTCAGTAAAAAAGTATTTCTGGCCGATGACATTGCCGCGCATGCCAGCCCGATATTTGCAAAGGCCGATGCGGGAGGCACTTTGAATTTTATAGAAGCATGGTTCGGCAGTATTGCTTATAGTTTTCAAATATATTTTGATTTTTCGGCCTACAGCGATATGGCAATCGGCTTGGGGCTTATGTTGGGCATCGCATTGCCGGTCAATTTTCTATCACCGTATAAAGCCACGAACATTATCGACTTTTGGCGCACTTGGCACATCACACTCTCCCGTTTTTTGCGTGATTATTTGTATTTTCCGCTCGGCGGTAATAAACACGGAAAAGTCAGGCGGCATGTCAATTTAATGCTCGTTATGTTACTTGGCGGGCTATGGCATGGCGCGAGCTGGAATTTTGTAATTTGGGGCGGTTTGCATGGACTTTACCTGATGATTAATCACGCTATACGGCGTTTATCGGCCAATCACGCGAATCTTATCGCTTGTAATAAACCTCTCAGTATAGCGATCACATTCATTTTGGTAACGTTTGCCTGGGTTTTCTTCCGTGCCGAAACGCTTGACGGTGCGCTCCATATGGCAAGCGTGATGGCCACTTTACCGGATTGGGGGCAGATCTCGGACAAAATAATTTTGCTGCCAAAACTTGGCTTTATTTTGTTTCCGTGCGCTGTTGTTGTCTGGATGATGCCCAACTCCATCCAGATATTGCAAACAATTCAAACCCGCATTGAAAAGCCCGAGAGCTACAGGCTTAATATGCCTACAATTCTCGCGGCGATAGGATTTGCAATGTGCGTGTATTTCATTTTCGCCGGTGTTTATAGTGAATTTATCTATTTCCAGTTTTAAAGAGGTCTTGTGAAGGAACAGATTGAAAAGAACAGTAAGAACAAAGCCCTGCTTTTTATCAGTGTGGCTGTTGCGATGATGTCTGCTTTGATTATGCTCTCCGAGCTGTTTTTAAGATTTATTGTGGCTCCGAGCGATAATTTTTACAAACAAGTCGAATTTTATCACAGCGTCGAAAGTGTTGATATTGCGGCCTTCGGTGACTCGCGCCTCTCTCAGGGTTTTTATCCGCCAGAGGAGATAGATGCCGTTAATTTGGCCTATGCGAGCGAGAGCTTCGAGCAAATCGCGCAAAAAATTGATTATTTTCTTAAAAATAAGAAAGCTGAGAAGATCATCCTGCAAATCGGTCATCACATGTTTGCGGAATACCGTTTCGGCGAGCAGCGGCGCCAATATGATATATTCTTCCAAAATGACCAGCCTTGGAAAGAGCAGCTGTATTTGCAGGACCCCGTCTTGCGCGGCAATTTGCTTAACTATTGGCGGCTTTTCTTTCTGGCGGGCGGACAAATACCCAATCAATCAAGCTTTTCCGATAATGGGGCCGTATTGCTGGATATGCAGATGACCATGCCGCCAACGCCCGAACAATATATTTACCGCCAAACGCGGATAAAAGAACACACCCTTTTAAATGATTACGAAGAGCGGGAGACATGGAATATATTGAGTGCCACCATTCGCAAAATTAAGGCTGAAAACATTCCCTTATGCCTTGTGTCCTTTCCTGTAACCCCGTTCTATGCAAAGCCAGTCATGGCGCTTGAAAATACGCGTTCCGCATTCGATAAAATCGAACGCATAGCCGCCGAGGAGGATGTGCCCTACCTTATGCATTGGGGTTATTACGAGGATGAAATAAAGTATTTCAGAAACCTGGATCACCTCAACAAAGAGGGTGCGCGGGATTTTGCAACGCATTTGATTGATGATTGCGGCTTTAATTAAATAGTTTGTCTTGAAGTGGTTTTAAGGGTGATTTAAAGCCCTGTTAATTGACGAATGCTATGATAACTCACCTTATTGATGTAACGGAAAGGTCTATTTTGCACATTGATTTAAACGACGATGGTCCGACAATACTACAGGTCGAGGATAATAAAACCGATGCTTTGCTTATTCGCAAGCAATTAAAGGTTTTTATACCAAATGCAAAAGTTGAATCAGTGGACAGTATTGGCGAAGCCTATAAAATTTTCCGCAAACAAAGTGTTGATTTAATCTTGCTGGATTTAAATTTGCCCGATGGATTTGGGCCGAGGTCAGTAAAAGAAATCAGGGAGTTTGCTCGTAAGACTCCGATTGTTGTTTTGACCGGCCTCGCGCCCGACTTAACCATCAAGGAAGTCATGCGCCATGGCGCCAATGAAATTCTGCAAAAAACCGCTCTGACTAAAGACAAGCGTTTTAAAAACATTCTTGCAAAATATTTTGAGGTCGCGCCCGATACGGATGATGAAGAAGGCGAAGACTAAATTTCTTCTGTTATTTTAACGTTTAAGCAAAACCAGGGTCGACCATTTATCAATATCGATCTGTTTTTCAACATCAAATCCTTGCGCCAGATACGCGGCGCGGACATCGTCGGCTTGCGTACGTAGCATACCGGATAAAATAACTGTTCCCAGATCATCGCACACAGCTTTCACATCCGCCGCCATATCAATCAGCGGCCCGGCCAGAATATTGGCAATAATCAAATCATACGGTTTTTTCTTCTGGCATAAAGGAGATTGGAAACCATCTCCCGCTTCGCACGTCATACCGCTAGCGGTAGCATTCACACCGTTCATATCACGGTATTTTTTGGCCACGCGCACTGATTCTTCATCAATATCTATGGCGGTGATCGGCGTTTGCCAGAGCTTCCATGCCGCAATCGCCAAAATGCCCGATCCTGTGCCCATATCCAGCACATTCCACGGGCAATTGCCTTTGCCCTTCATATCCAGCATCGCCTGCAGGCACCCTTTAGTCGTACCGTGATCGCCGGATCCAAAAGCCGTGGCGGCATCAATTTTCAGGCCGATCTGACCATCCGGCACGTCGCCATCAAAATGTGATCCGTAAATAAAGAAAGGCCCGACGCTGAATGGTTTTAGTCCTTGATAAACTTCTTCCAGCCAATTTTTATCGGGTACAGGTGCAATCATAAGGGCGCTGGTATCAATTTCCTTCTCTCGCAGTTTGGCTTGAATGGCAAGGCGGCTCGCAATCTCGAACGGCATGGGCTCATCGGTAAAATACCACTGTATAAACCAAGGCTTGTCATCGTCATGGTCAATGCGCCGGGAGATATGGCCTTCGCTATACCCTTCCAAAGCAGAAGCGAGATCATAGACCTCGCTTTCGCTTAATTGGGCAGGAAATTCAAGTGTTGCTGAATACAAAATACTTATCCTGCTTTGATTATAATCGTGAGGACGATTTATTTGTGATCATCATCATCTTTTTTTCCGGATTTGACATCATCAATGTCATCCAAATCATCAATGTCATCGGCATCAGGTTCAAGATCATCCAGATCGCCCAAATCATCATCCAGATCAAGATCAATGTCGTCATCATCGTCGTCATCATCGTCATCGCCTTCATCCAGATCGTTCAGGCTAAGTGTATCGTCATCTTGGATGATTGGATCATCTTCATCCTCATCGTCATCATTGGCGTTGGCGGTCTTCTTCTTTACCTGACCTTCGGCGGCCTCATCAGGTGCAGCGGCGCGGGTGCGGCGTGCTTTGACTTTAATCTCGCCAGTGAACTCAGTCTGACAGGACGGACATACGATAGGGCGCTTGTTCAGGTCGTAAAAACGGTTTCCACAATTGGAACAAATTCTTTTCAATCCACGTGGATCGATCTTTGGTTCTGCTGCCACGGACAAACTCCTTTATGTGCTGGTTTTAAATTTCTTTTGCAGCGCTCTAGCTGCCCGATTTTTAGAATCTTGTCAATTATACTTTTCATCTAAATGAAAATGCAAAAACTTTCCTAGAAACGCATAGACCCGAAATCTATATCATTATAAACTGTTACAACTTTTAATAATAAACGCGAGAGTTTAAAATAATGGAAAAATCAATTGTCATCTGCGGCTTCAAACGTTCCCCTATGCATTTTGCGAATAAAGGCGATCTGGCGGGCGTGCGCCCCGATGATATGGCCGCCGCGGTGGTCAAGGCGCTGGTCGCCGAAACCAAAGTCAATCCAGAGGACATCGAAGACCTCCTTTTGGGCTGCGCCTTCCCCGAAGCCGAGCAGGGCTTTAATCTCGCCCGTCTTGTCGTCAATATCGCAGGCCTGCCGATCTCCGTTGCTGGCGCGACCGTGAACCGCTTTTGCGGCTCCTCCATGACGACAATCCATCAAGCCGCTGGCGCAATTGCCGCCGGAGCCGGAGAGGTCTTTATCGCAGCAGGCGTCGAATCCATGTCCCGCATACCGATGGGCGGCTTCAATCCGATGCCAAATCCCCAGCTTTATAAAGACTACCCGCAAGCCTATATCTCGATGGGTGAGACAGCGGAAAATTTGGCCAAGAAATATGATATCTCCCGCGCTCAGCAAGAAGAATTTGCCGTCAGCTCTCATCATAAAGCCGCCAAAGCCGCCGAGAGCGGCGCTTTCGATAACGAAATTGTGCCGATTGGTGATGTGAAAACCGACGGCACCATTCGCCCTGATTCGAGCGTAGAAAAACTGGCCACCATGCAGCCGGCCTTTGATGTTAACGGCACCGTCACGGCGGCGACCTCCTCCCCGCTCACCGATGGTTCGGCCGCGGTAATTGTAGCGTCCGAAGAATATGCCGATAAACACGGCCTGCCCAAACTGGCGCGGATTAAATCCATGGCGGTATCGGGCTGCGCGGCGGAAATCATGGGTATCGGCCCCGTTCCGGCCTCGAAAAAAGCGCTCGATCGCGCTGGCCTCAAGGTTGACGACATCGACATCTGGGAACTGAACGAAGCTTTCGCGGCGCAGGGGCTATCCGTGCTAAAAGACCTCGGCGTTGATCTGGCCAAGGTGAATTTGCACGGCGGTGCCATCGCCCTCGGCCACCCGCTAGGCACATCCGGCGCCCGCATCACCGGAAAGGCAGCGAGCTTATTGAAAACCGAAGGCAAAAAATACGCCCTCGCCACCATGTGCATCGGCGGCGGCCAAGGAATTGCGACTGTTCTGGAGGCGATATAATGACCATCAATAAAGTAGCCGTTATCGGTGCAGGGCTTATGGGGAGCGGAATTGCCGCGCAGATTACCAATGCGGGGCATCAGGTTGTCTTGCTGGATATTGTCCCGCCCGACCCGTCCAAATTTGGTGGTGATCGCAGCGCATTTGCCAAGGGCGCGATCCAGAAGATGCTGAAAAGCGATCCCGCGCCATTCATGCACAAATCCAACGCCAAACTGATCACGCCGGGCAATATGGAAGATGATCTGGAATTGCTGGGCGATTGCGATTGGGTGATTGAGGTCGTGCTGGAAGATATCAAGGTCAAACACGAGACTTACAAGAAAATCGACGCCCACCGTAAAAAAGGCTCGATCGTTTCCTCCAATACCTCCACCATACCGCTGCATAATCTGATCGAGGGGCAGTCAAAGGACTTTGCCAATGATTTCCTGATCACTCATTTTTTCAACCCGCCGCGCTATATGCGCCTGCTGGAGCTGGTCACAGGCGATAAAACCCGCAAGGACGCGATCGAAAGCGTGCGCGAATTTTGTGATGTCAAACTCGGCAAGGGCGTGGTGGAATGTCACGACACACCGGGCTTTATCGCTAACCGCCTCGGCGTTTTCTGGCTGACTGCCGGAATTAATGCCGCCATTGATGAGGGTGTCACTATCGAAGAAGCCGATGCCGTGATGTCGCGTCCCGTCGGTATTCCGAAAACGGGCGTGTTTGGGCTGGTCGATCTGGTCGGTATTGATTTGATGCCGCATCTATCGGAGTCGCTGTTATCGACATTGCCGCAAGGTGACCAGTACCGCAAAATCTTCAAAGACTATAAATTCATACACGGCATGATTGAGGCCGGTTATACAGGCCGTAAGGGCAAGGGCGGGTTTTACCGCCTGAACCCCGATAAGCCCAAAGCGCGTGAGAAACAGGCGCTTAGCATCACGGCTGATAAATTCGAGGAAAGCCAATACGTTAAGGCCGACAAGCCATCAATGAAATCACTCGATGCAGGCAAAAAAGGCTTGCGCGCGGTGGTCGAGACTGATGATGCGGGCGGGCGCTACGCATGGAATGTGCTCTCGCAAACTCTGCATTACGCCGCCAGCCTTGTGCCGGAAATTGCTGATAATATTTTCGATGTCGATGAAGCCATGAAGCTGGGTTATAACTGGAAATCCGGCCCGTTCGAGATGATCGACCAACTGGGCGCGAGCTGGTTTGCCGAAAAACTGAAATCAGAAGGTCTTGGCGTTCCTGAATTGCTCGCCAAGCTTGGTGATGGCAACTTCTACAAGGTTGAAAACGGCAAGCGCTATTTCTTCGGTGTCGATGGTAAATATCACGAGATCAAACGCGCCGAAGGCGTTTTGCTGCTCTCTGATATCAAACTCGCCGCAGAACCCATCATGAAAAACGGTTCAGCTTCTGTCTGGGATGTTGGCGATGGCGTGCTTTGCTTCGAGAAAACCTCGAAAATGAATACTTTTGATGAGAAAATTTTTGAGATGCTCGGCAAAACCATCAAGATGATTGGTGACGGCAAAGGCGATTACAAGGCGCTCGTGATTTATAACGAGGCCTCGCATTTCTCCGCTGGTGCTAATCTGGGCTTAGCACTATTCATGATCAACACAGGCCTGTATCCGCAGGTGGAAGAATTTATCGCCGCTGGCCAAAAAACCTTCATGGATTTGAAATACGCCCCCTTCCCCGTAATATCCGCGCCAAGCGGCATGGCGCTTGGCGGCGGGTGCGAGATATTGCTCTGCGCGGACGCTGTCCAAGCCCATGCCGAGACCTATTGCGGTCTTGTCGAGGTTGGCGTTGGCCTGATCCCCGGCTGGGGGGGCTGTAAGGAAATGATCCTGCGCTTTATGGAGCGTGAACGTGCCAAGCACGACCGTGATGTCGGTAAAGTCGATAAAAAACAGATGTGGTTCTCGCCGAAAAACACTCCGATGGGCGCAACCCGCAAATCATTCGAGACGATTGGTGTGGCGACCGTGGCCAAATCGGCGCAGGAAGCTAAGGCCATCGGCTATTTCCGCGAGAGCGACGGCATTACCATGAACCGTGACCGCTTGCTCTATGACGCCAAGCAGCACGCGCTGAAACTGGCGAAGGATTACGTGCAAAAGGAAAAAGTCACAGATATCCGCATGCCGGGTCCGAGCGGCAAAGTCGCCCTTGATATGGCGGTTAATGATCTTGTGAAATCCGGCAAAGCCAGCCCGTATGACAAAGTAGTCTGCGGACATCTTTCTGCCGTGCTGAGCGGCGGCAAGGCCGACTGGACAAAACCGATCACCGAAGATGATCTTTTGCAACTCGAGCTGGATGAATTCTCGCATTTGATCCATAGCGAGGGCACAATGGAGCGCATGGAGCATATGTTGGAGACTGGAAAGCCCCTGCGGAATTAAGCGCGTTTTATTGACATAATTTTTACTGTGCATTACATTGGGTCAATATTTACCCTTACAAATGTAATAGACATGAAATTAAACGCCGCCAATCCGCATTTTTTCTCGTTTCGAGCCAAATTCCACTGCGCCAGCCGTGCAGAAACGGTTGATCTCGGGCGCAGTTTTGCTGCTGTTGTTACACTTGAAAATCGCGACAGCGTCAAAGAGCCTGTACGCTCGGTAGGCCTCGTTGCGCCTATGGGAACTGGCAAAAGCTCGCTTCTGACCGGTATCCATCAGGGCCTTGAAGATGGGTATGATTTTAAGAACATGGCTATGCTGGCTATGCGGGGGGTGAGCGACAATGTCAGTGAGAAGGGCGGCTTGGTGCGCCATTTTGATTTATGTGCCTATCCCGATAGGGAAGATTGGCCAAACCCTTATGCCGCCATCCGCCCCCACCATCAACTCTTCAAACAGGGCATGGATAAAACAGGATTAGAACTGGTCGAGCACGCAAACCTGCATATATCACCACGCTTTGATTACATTTTCCACTTACGGGCGCAAAGCGGGACGTCGCGCACGGTTAGTATTTATACATCCCCCGAGTTAGCGAAAGAGCAGACATTCCAGACTTTTCTGGCCGATAATACTCACCGCCGCGCCAAGCCCCATCATTACGCGCTGGATATGATTGACCGTTTATATCCTTCGCGCGACGTATGGAGCCCTTAGGCTGCGATTTTAAGCCGTGGCCATCATGTACAATACAAATGTATAGAGGCCATAACCGCCAAGGAAGACAGCGCCTTTCCAGCGGGACAGGCTCCAGCCCCATGCAGAGAATGCAAGCAGGAGCGCCGTTGCACCGAGCATAACCCAGATATCAAACTCAACGATTTGCGATGGAATGACAAACGGTTTTAATATCGCGGTCACACCCAGCACGCCAAGAATGTTATAGATATTCGAGCCGATAATATTCCCGTATGCGATATCGGTATTTTTCTTGATCGCCGCCATGGCCGATGCCACAAGTTCTGGCATAGAGGTTCCGATGGCTACGATCGTCAAGCCGATAATGGTTTCTGATATGCCGAAAATACGCGCAAGGTCAATAGATCCGCTCACCAGCAAATGCGCCCCCGCAAAGGTCATCAATAGGCCAATAACAAACTGGCCGCTATTTTTGACCAGCTCTTTCTTATCCAGCGGGGCCGGCTCTTCCATCATGTCGTGCTGGCTGGCCTTAACGGCCTGCATCTCGGTAACGACGCAATAGGCAATATAGCCGCCAATCAGGCACACAAAAATCAGACCGCTCCAGATATTCATGGCGCCGTAATAACACGCCCCCAGCAATAATAAACTGGCCAGAACCATAAAACCGCCGTCCCGCGCAAAGGCCTTCTTATCACAGGCGATGGGATATATCAGCGCCGCCACTCCAAGAATGAGCATAATATTGGCGGTATTCGACCCCACAATATTCCCGACAGCAATACCGGGCTGACCTTCGAATGTGGCAAGGATAGAGGTGATAAGCTCGGGCGTTGAGGTACCAAAACCAACCAGTACGATCCCGATCAAAAGCTCGGACATTCCGAAATGCTTGGCGATATTCACCGCGCCGTTAACCAGTACGTCGCCCCCTAAAAAAAGCAGCACGAGGCCGCTGATAATAAAAAGTGCAATCATCATGCGTGATAAAACTCTCTTTGTGACATTGTTATAGGCTCATCATACACCAAATTGATATTGCGATATGTAGAAATATAAGAAACCGAATTAAATATTTGTAATCTAGCGCGTCCTTACTGCCCTAATAATATTGACATAATATCAAAACTTGTGTATAAATATGCTCGATGAATATTCGTGAACTCACACATAAAACTGCTTTAAGGGCGCTGAAATTAAACACGGCAGAGGATACGTTTGAGCTCGGCCGCGCCTTTTCCCATGCTATCGCCAAAGATTGGGACAATCCGGAAAGCGTTTTGCATATTGATAAAATTGCCTTAATTGCAATGCCGGAATGCGGCAAATCTACTTTTGTTAAGGGGCTAAGCTCCACTTTTATGTCCCCGATTGCCCTCGAAGTTCAGGACACCCAAGAGGAGCGCCACCGGCAAACACTTTGGTCCACGACCGAGGCCTCCTTGGTGCGTCATGCTGATCTTGGGTTTTTAAACAATTATCCTGCCCGCGTGCTACGTGCCTACCGTTTTGATTATCTTGAAAAACAGGGATCGGGAGGGGTGGATTTGTTGGAAAATGCCCATAAAGCGCGCGGAATTGATCCCGAGAGTTTTGATTGTGCGCTGGAAATATCAAGACATCTTGATAACGCCGGCAACCGTTTCCGCATTGCCTATATTCACGCCACACAAGATTACGCAGGCCGCGCAGGCTTTCAAAAGTTTCTTGATGAAGCAACCGACAAGTTCGAACCGTTTATAATATAATGTAAAGATACCTGCCGGTTTTAGGCGCATTATCGAGCGTAGAAGTAACCCACAAATCGAACCGTGATCGAAAAAAACGCAACAAATAAAAGGCCGCTTTCGCGGTCTTTTTATATACGCTAGACTGCTCACTATGTTTGAACAAATCGACATCTATTGTGAACGCACGGATTTTACTTTATTGGCAGAACCGCTAAACGCGCTCACCAATGCCGCATTTTTTATTGCGGCGGCGATGCTCTATCTTCTGGCTAAACGCGAAAATGTGCTGGATTGGAAATCGGGGTTGCTGATCGGTTTGATCGTTGTTATCGGAACCGGCTCGACCTTGTTCCATACATTGGCAACCGTGTGGGCGATGCTCACGGACTCGCTGCCTATACTTGCGTTCCAGATATGCTTTATTGTCCTTTACTGCCGCTTTGTACTGAATTGGCACTGCTGGCGTTCCGGCGTGATGCTGGGGGCGTTTCTTGTGGCCATGGGTTTGGCGATGAATGCGCCGCGCGGCACGATGAATGGCTCGGTGGAATATCTTCCGGCTCTGTTCTTTGTTGCGTTGCTCGGGCTCTTCCATCTCAAAAATGCCGCGCGTGAACGCTACGGGCTGTTATTGGCCGCCGGAATTTTTATTGTTTCGGTAACTATGCGTACTGTTGACGATGATATATGCAAGGCTCTACCAATCGGCACTCATTTCCTCTGGCACTGTTTGAATGGCTGTGTATTATATTTAAGCACGCGCGCATTTATAATGAATAAAAAATAAGGGAGGACGAAATGTCATTAATTAACCTCCCAGTAAGGCTTTGTTTACTTCACCTTAAACTTTTTCCTATATCTTGATCTCATGTTTTGGTCGAAAGATAAAAATAAATCGGACAAACAGCAACCGAAGCCGCAAAAAAATAAAAACGGGCTTCAGGGTGATAGTGGGGTTCTTCAAGAACAAGGCAGAAGCCAGCGTATCCGTGAGGAAGCGCTGGCCAATGCCCGTTCCGCCCGCGCCGAGATTGGCGAGGAAGCGCTTGATAAAATCGCCGCCCTCATGACCAAAAAACAACAATCTGCTATCGAACAGGCCAAGCGCGATATCGCTGAACAAGATGCGGATCGCGTCGCCGATGAAATTCTGGCAATGCTTGAACAGAAATAAATCATTTTCCTTCATTAAATTCTTATCAAATTGCGTTATATTAATGGATAGAAATTTTAAATCCGTTCAAGGAGCGCGTTCATGCCGATCTATAATCCCCCTATCCGTGATATTAAATTTGTCCTGCATGAAGTGCTGGAGGCTGAAACGCTATCAACGCTGGATGGTTATGAAGATGTCTCCGGCGATCTACTGGATCAAATCATTGAAGAAGGAGGCAAGCTCTGCGCGGAAGTCTTATTTCCCTTAAATTTAAGCGGAGACCAAGAGGGCTGCATATACGAAAACGGCACAGTGACAACGCCTGAAGGGTTCAAGCAAGCTTATAAAACTTTCACCGAAGGCGGCTGGTGCGGCGTGGCGGCTGACCCCGAATTTGGCGGCATGGGCATGCCTGTCACGCTCGGCACCGTCATGCAGGAGATGATCTGCTCGGCCAATATGTCATTCGGTATGTATCCCGGCCTCTCGCAAGGGGCATACGAGGCCTTGCATCATTTTGGCACAGACGCGCAAAAATCCACCTATCTGCCCAAACTGATCGAGGGTATCTGGTCGGGCACTATGTGTCTGACAGAGCCGCATTGCGGCACCGATCTCGGCCTTATCAAATCCAAGGCCGAACCGAACGGCGATGGCACTTATAAAATCACCGGCACGAAAATCTTTATCTCGGCGGGTGAACATGACCTCACCGAAAATATCGTGCATCTGGTGCTCGCGAAATTGCCGGACGCCCCTGATGGCGTAAAAGGCATTTCCCTGTTCGTTGTGCCCAAATTCATGCCGGACGGTGATGGCGTCGGCGCGCGTAATGGCGTGCGCTGCGGCTCTATTGAACACAAAATGGGTATCCATGCCAATTCCACCTGTGTGATGAATTTCGATGACGCGGAGGGTGAGTTAGTTGGTGAGCCGCATAAAGGCCTGCGTGCCATGTTCACCATGATGAACGCTGCGCGCCTCGGCGTGGCGATGCAAGGGCTTGGCATTGCAGAGATTGCCTATCAGAACGGTGTGGCCTATGCCAAAGACCGCTTGCAGATGCGCTCTGTTACAGGCGTAAAAGCCCCCGATAAACCCGCAGATCCTATCATTGTGCACCCTGATGTGCGGCGCATGCTTCTCAAAGGCAAGGCCTTTACCGAAGGTGCACGGGCGCTGTCCTACTTCGCTGGTATGCAGCTCGACATCGCCAACAAATCCAAAGATACGGGCGAACAAAAGCGCGCTGATGATTTGATCGCTCTGCTCACACCGATCCTGAAAGCCTATCAAACCGATATGGGTCTGGAGATCGCTATCGAGATGCAACAGGTCTATGGCGGGCACGGTTATATTGCCGAATGGGGCATGGAGCAATATGTCCGTGATGCCCGCATTGCCCAGATTTATGAGGGCACGAATGGCATTCAAGCGCTCGATCTGGTCGGTCGCAAAATGGGGCAGGGCTACGGCCGCTTACTCCGCCGCTTCTTCCACCCCGCGCAGAAGTTCATTGAAGAAAATCAAGGCAATGAGGCACTGGCCGAGTTCATCTTCCCCTTCGCCAAATCTATGATGAAGCTACAGCAATCCACCGCCATGATCGCCCAGCGCGGCCTGAAAAACCCTGATGAGGCAGGCGCGGCCAGCGTCGATTACTTGCGTCAATTCGCCCTTGTCGCAATGGCTTATATGTGGTGCCGCATGGCCAAAGCCGCAATTGAAGGCAAGGGTACCAATAGCGCAGACGGTGCCTTCTACGATGCCAAACTCGCCACCGCACGTTTCTTCATGCAACGCATGCTGCCCGAGGCCGATGCCCGCTTTAAAATGGTCATGGCAGGCGCCGATACGCTCATGGAGATGGACGAGGCGGCGTTTTAGGGATGAGCCGTCCCTTTATCAAGCCATTATGCGCGGCAATAATGCTGCTCGCTTTATTTCTTCCTACGCAAGGTCAGGCGCAAAATAATATCCCGAATTTAACAACCGAGCGTGTCCGCCCGCCTATTCCGGTGAGTCGTTATAGCGGCTCTTACACCGAAACGGATCGCAATCAGGACAAATACAGCCTCGCTCTGCCAAGCGGAAAGAGCCGCAACTATAATGCCTACGCTCCTATGTCGGTGAAAAATTCCGACCGTCCGCGTCCGGTTATTGTCTTGCTGCATGGGGCGCAGCGCACGGGCGCCTCTTTGGTCGAGCGCTGGAAACCGCTGGCCGATTTGCACGGCGTCATTTTGCTTGGCCCCCATGCCGAAGGTGGCTGGACCATGGATGAAGATGCCCGCCAATTTATCCCGATGATGATTGCGGACGCCGCCAAGCATTACAAAATCGACCCAAAGCGCATATATCTTTTCGGTCATTCGATGGGCGCGCGCTTTACCTGTTATCTGGCCGCCATGTACCCGAATCTTTTTGCCGCCGCGGGTTTTCATGCGGGCATGTTCAATAGTCCCGAACATTACAAATTACTGGAACAGGATTTACCGCGAAGGATGCCGATGGTCAGTTTAAACGGCACGGATGATTCCATTTTCCCACTGGATCAGGTTACAGGCACCGCCCGCGCCTTCGCCCGCAACGGCCACGAAACCCGTTATTATATACTAGAAGACCATAATCATTGGTATTACGACATTGCCGGTTTTATCAATGACAAGACGTGGTCGTTTTTTGAAAAACACCCGATGCCTTGAATGAAATCGAAATAAGCATATGAAAATACTTGGATTATTAATGAGTCTGCTATGTTTGGGCGCGTTTGTCACTTTGCTCTATCCCAAACGCGCGCATGCCAGCGATTCAATTGCCGCGCCCTCTCAAAACGCCCACCAATTTACCTTTGTTGGCATTGATAATTCTCCGATGCTGCTGGAAGATTTCAAAGGTAAAGCTGTTCTGGTGGTAAATGTCGCCAGCAAGTGCGGCCTAGTCGGGCAATATGAAGGGATGCAAAAGCTTTACGAGACTTATAAAGACAGTGGTTTTGTTGTAATCGGAGTGCCCAGCAATGATTTTGGCGGGCAGGAACCGGGAACCGGAGAAGAAATTCAGGATTTCGCCAACAACAAATACGGCGTCACATTTCCGATGACCCAGAAATATTCCGTCAGCGGCAAATCTGCACACCCGTTCTACGGCTGGGCGGCGGATCAGGGCAAGGGCGGTATGTTATTCTCCCGCCCGCGCTGGAATTTTCACAAATATCTGATTGCGCCTGATGGCTCATTGGCCGCCAGCTTTGGGTCACAGGTCGGAACAGATTCCACCAAGCTCATTAATGCGATTGAGGAAGCGCTGCCATAGCAAGACTTAGGTGCCGAATAGCTTTTTATGCTGCTCGTCACTCATATCGTTCGGCTTATTCTTATTGGCATCGGCCAGCAATTCCATACCTTTTTGCACGCTTTGGCGTTGCTGCATTAATTTCTGCCAGCTTTGTATCTGCGGGTAATCATTAATATCCACGCCCTCGGTATCGGGATGAAGCGACCACGGATAAATGGCAAAATCGGCTATCGATATTCTCTCTCCGGCAACGTAATGGTGGTTCGAAAGCTGCTTATCCAGTACACCGTAAAGACGATTGGCTTCCTTGGCATAGCGTTGCTTGGCATAGGGCACATCTTCCTTCGCATATTCCATGAAGTGATGGGCCTGCCCCAACATTGGACCAAATCCGGCCATTTGCCACATCAGCCATTGTATCTCGCGGCTGCGCTGCGCGGGGTTGGCGGATAAAAACATCTCGGTTTTCTCTGCCAGGTAGATCAGGATCGCCCCCGATTCAAAAACCGTTAGCGGCTTGCCGTCCGGCCCGTCCGGGTCGGTAATGGTCGGCATTTTGTTGTTCGGGTTAAGCTTCAGATAGTCCTCGTCAAACTGGTCGCCTTCCATAATATTAACCGGCTCCACCGTATAGGGCAGGCCGCATTCCTCTAACATGATCGAAATTTTGTGACCATTCGGTGTCGGCCATGCGTAAAACGTAATCGGATTTTGGGTCATTTGCGCTCTCCTTAATGGTAGGTTTTTTATGTCTGCGCCTGCTGCTTTTGCTTTTCAGGCTTGTCGTCACTGCCCTCGTTTTTATCGTTCAAGCCTTCAATTTTTAAAGGCTCGCTAAAAGTTAACGTACGGTACGGGAATGGTATTTCAACCCCTTCTTTATCTAGCGCAGCCTTGATCGCGCTAATAACTTTATCGCGACTTTCATGCATATCAATGGGTTTAGACCCGCACCACCAGCGAACCGTGTAATCAATAGAAGATGAATTAAATTCACGCGCAAAAACTTGCACGGGCTTGTCGGCATGAAGTCCGTCAACGCCCTCAACCGCCTTTTTAATGATATCGCGGCACTCATCGACATTCTCGCCATACCCGACACCAGCCACAATTTCAAAGCGGCGAATATCCTTATCGGTGCGGATATAAACGGGATTTTGGAACAGATGTGCGTTCGGCACCAATATCAGCTGCTGATCGGGTTGGCGGATATAGGTTTCGCGGATAGAGATTTTCTCCACCCAGCCCTCAACGTCCTCGCACTCAATAAAGTCCCCAATGCGCATGGGCTCGCGGAGCATAATCAATACGCCTGCCAAAAAGTTCTCAAAGATGTCTTTGAATGCAAACCCGATCGCCACAGAACCTAGCCCAAGCGCGGCCAGCATTTTCGCCGGTGTCAGGCTCGGAAATATAATGGTGGTGGCCACCAGAATTCCCAATGTCCACACGCCGACCTTGGCAAGGGTGCCGAATAATTCTTTTAGCGATGGTCTTATGCTTGAATGGTCCAGCGAGCTTTTGAGAATTTTGGATACGATTTTTGCGATGATCCATGTGCAAAACAGTACAACAAACGCAATGCCTAACAATGGGAGCAATTGCATAAAGCCAACCCACATTGTTTCCAGTTGTTCATACAACGGTTCTAATAATTCCATGATTTTCCCTTCCCGAAAAATTTTAAACAAAGGCCAAATACAGCATAGCCGCGGCCATTAAGGCCATACCCGCATCCTCGGACAATGTGACGGTCGAAAGCGGCACATCCAGCACCGATCCCATACACGGGCAATTGATGTCCAATCCGCGGCGTATTGCGTCAATAACGCCTATAATACCGATGCTCATGACCACAATCGTTGCGCTATAAACCAATATCGGCATGAAAAATGACAAATACCCGAGCCCCAGCGCCAGCTCTATATAAGGGTAGACATAGGCATAGGCGCGTGATCGCTTCCCGATCAGATCATACATCTGGAACCCGTCGGCAAAGGCCGGTGGATGGAAAATTTTCAACATCGCGAATATACATAAAAAGAAACCCATGAAGAAATGCATGAACTGTGTCATGCCCATAGAAAGCCCGAGCGTAATAGCGGCGGCGCCCAAAACGGATATGCCGATCAGGCTGGCCAGTGGCCAATAATCGGAAAGGCTGGTCCCTCGGTCTGTTTCACGTTTTTTGTAAGATGGTTCCTTGCTCATAACGCCTTTGCCAACGAAAAACCGCGCCATGAGTTCCTTTTTCTTGACTTAAATTTTCATCAGGCGCATCGTTCCCGCCCATGACAAAGCTATCTTTTACAGTCTTACGCAATAAACATTTCCGTCTCCTGCTTCTGACGCGCATGTTCGCATTGACGGCTATGCAGGCCCAAGCCGTCATCGTCGGCTGGCAAGTCTACGAGATCACGGGCAGCGTTTTAATGCTCGGCCTCACCGGATTGGCGGAGGCCATTCCCGCTATCACTTGCGCGCTGTTTGCCGGACATTTTGTCGATACCCACCACCCGCGCCGCATTTATGCAATTTGCCTTGGCGGGCTGGCGCTCAATACGCTGGTGCTTTTTGTGCTGGCGGGCGGGATTGTCGATATTCAGGACAACCCCTTACTCATTGTTATTTTTGGCGGGATAATCGCGTCCGGCTTCATCCGTAGCTTTATCGCGCCATCGACCTTCGCTCTGCTTCCAATGCTGGTGAAGCGCGAGAATTATTCCGCTGCAACCAGTTGGCAAACCGCTGGCCATCAGGTGGCCTTCATCGGCGGCCCCGCGATTGGCGGGCTGATTTATGGCGGCTACGGCGCTGGCGGGGCGTGGTTTTTCGCATTTTTCTTGATGGCAATGGCCTCTATGTTGGCCTTTGCCCTGAAGGTGAATGATGAGCGCAAGAAAGAAGCCATCCGCCCGCCCGCAATGAAAAGTATCAAGGAAGGTTGGGTTTTCCTCCTGAAAAACCGCGCACTGCTCTCGATCATGTCGCTGGATATGCTGGCGGTGCTGTTCGGCGGCGCAGTGGCGATTTTGCCCGCCTTTGCCGATCAGGTCTTGGGCGTTGGCCCCGAAGGGCTGGGCATCTTGCGCGCTGCGCCCGCCGTGGGCGCCATCCTGAACGCGCTCTGGTTTGCAGTCTATCCAATGCGTACGATTACAGCGGTGCGGATGCTGGTTGTCGTGGCCGGTTTCGGTATTTCGATGATTGGCTTTGGCCTGTCCACTAGCTTTATATCAGCTTTACTTTTCCTATGTCTCAGCGGCGCATTCGATAGTGTGTCCATGGTCATTCGTGGCACGATGACCCAGATTTTAACGCCGGATAACATGAAGGGCCGCGTCTCGGCGGTAAACTCTATGTTCATTATCTCGTCTAACGAGCTGGGCGCGTTTGAAAGCGGTGTTGCCGCCGCCGCGTTCGGTCTTGTGGCGTCTATCTTGATCGGCGGCGTAGGGACATTGGTTGTGGTCGGCGCGGTGGCTGCGCTTTCCCCATCCTTCCGTAAGCTCAAAATGGAAACCTGATTTTTTAAAACAGCGCGCCGATAGCACTAACAACTGTATATATAGCGCCGAATGCGGGCACGAGCAGGCTTAAAACGGCAAACAGGGCTTCGCCTTTGGCAATGCCGATAATCGCGCCGATAATCCCGCCGCCAAACCACAGCGCCAGAACAATCATTCCGAGTACACCGCCGAATATTACTTTTAATTTACCAACCAGACTCATGGCTGCTCCTTTTTGTATAGATATGATCGTTTGACATAAATTTATTTTTTATGGTATTACCCTCCTACTCTATAAAAAATAACAGGGATACACCATGAAAAAACGCATTACCAAGCAGGTTTCTGATCCTGCGGCCAGCGGCTTTGACCAAGGCGAGCCAGTGCTGGGTGTTAAAAATACGGTTTTAATCACCAGCCATATTTATCCCAAAACGCGCGAGGCCTATATGCAAGTCTTGGAGGCGTTGCAGGATAATGGCTATACCATCCCTGACCACGCCAAGACCGAGGCAGGTGAGCCCGAGAAAGACGACCTGTTCTTCACTCTCGGCGATATCACCGCCGCAGAATGCGGAAGCTGCGATAGCACCATCTCCAACCGCGGCGTCAAGGCGCATAACCACGCTTGTGAGTGTTGCGGCGAGCCGACTTGCATTGAATACCGCAATGGCGGCGCTCTTCGTCTGCGCTTTATGAGCGAGGACGGCTATATCGGCAATGATATTTCCTTTAAAATTTTCGGGTATAACGAGTTGGAGGAGGGCGATTGGAACGAACTCGTGGTCTATGCTGACCCGTTATTGAAAGAATATACAGATCCACTTACAGAGCGCAGCTTGCGTCCTGGCCTTCTCGGCGTGGACAGCGACGCTGAAGCAAAAAATGTCCTCGATGAAGCCGCCGAAAAAAATCTTTACAAGCGCTCCGTGGCGACCGACCCGAATACCGGCGAAGAGGTTCCGGTTATCATTCTGCCGCATCACAAATCACGGATGCTGGTAAAGGGCTCGACCTATGATACCTGCGATCTGATTGGCCGTATTGAAAATCATACAATGATCAAGCTATTCAACGGCGAGAAATACGATTATTGGGATAAATTACCAATCCCGGAAAGCTTGCATCTTTCACGCCGGTATATGGACGGGTTTAAACATTCGATGGACGAGGATAATATACATGAGCGCATTATGGGCGCCGCCGCCCAAGTCTCTCGCGCCGATTATTATCATCAGGATGGCCGCGCGGCCTTTAGTGATGTGGCTTTTCAACGCATGGATATTTTCGTCCAGCACTTCGTTGATGTGCCGTATCAGGATTGGTGCGATTTTCTGGAATCGCTGGGTGAAAAAGCGATGCGTAAGAACACAAGCCGTATGACTTCGCGCGGCGGCGATCTATTCTTCGCATTCGAGATGCTGAGCGGCGCAGGAAAAGCATCCTATCAAAACATCAGTGGTCCCGACTTTATCTACAGCCTCGCCGAATGGGCGGGGAAAATGTCCGGCGGCAAGAACAAACGGGTCAAGGATTCCCCTAATATAGGTAACGCGCTGGAAGGCATGTTCAAAACCATGTCAGGCCAGAAGTTGAGCCTGGAAGAAGCAACCGCCATGACGGACGGAATGGAAGAGCCCGCCATGAAGCGCTTCGAAAAATCTCTGGAAGAGGGGTTGCAGGAAAAGCTCAAAGCGCGCACACGCGAGCAGGTCGATAAAATCGTAAAGAGCGGCGCGCCGAAACCCGATGAACCGAACGAGCCTTAAGGCCAGCGCCCTAGAACCTGCGCTCGCCCATCAATGGATCATCGCTAAGTATCGCATTGCAATCCAGGTTGCGCCGATCAATTTCCTGTTCGAACGCCGCCTTTTCAACAGGGTCACTGCGCTTTAATTCAGCGCGGTAACAAAGGGCGTTACTGCTCATCTTCGCGGGATCACTGCTCGGCCTTTTAATACCGCTACATGCGGGCAGTATCAAGCAAAGCGCTATCAATAAAAATCCGTATTTATGCATTACATCACCATCATGGGAATTGTGGCCAACAGCAATATGGCCAGCGCGACATTAATTCTGTGGCGTATTTTATCATTGCGGAACAAAGACGCAATCATTTTGCCGAACAAGGTCCAGACATGGGTTGAAACCGTGCTGTTAATCAATGTGCTTGTGAAAATAATCAGGCAGATTTGCGCAATCGACAGCTCAGCAGGCAAAATGCTGACCGCCGCAATAGAGAACACAACGCCTTTCGGGTTGATAAATTGAAATCCGAACGCCTCGAAGAAATTCAACGGCCGCGTGGTTGTGCGCGCTTTATCCTGCAAACCAACGCGCCCCGCCGTTGCGATGCGGTAAGCCAGATAAATCAAATATCCAGATCCCAGAATTTTCAATATAATCTCGATCTGCGGCACGGCTTTATAAACCGCGCCCATGCCCAAGGCACAGAGCAAAATTAAAACCTGAAATCCGGCCATAATGCCAAATATATGCGGCAACGTGCGCAAATAGCCGAAATTCATGCCGCTTGCGGTCAACATGACATTATTCGGCCCCGGCGTAATCGAGGCAATAAACATAAAATAAAATAGCGGTAATCCGGCAAGGAGTAAGTCGTAAGGGCTCATAAGATGTCTTATGGCCTAAAGCGCTGGCGAACTCAATCCGTTTCTTGCGCTTTTAGAGGCGGCATTAATTTGATGCGCCCTTCGCGCCAGCGCCGCATATTGCCCTCGACATCCAACTGTCCGTTATCGACCAGAATATATATGCGCTCGGCAATATCTTGGGAGGCATAGGCGCTCTTGTCGAAATTCGCATGGTCGAATACGCGTGACATGATACCGGTGACATTGTCCCATTCATCGGTTGCCGCGCTGATGATGAGGGGATCTAATGGGTGCTCGTAAGATGTATTGTTCATAGAGGCATTTACACGCGGCAAGCCCGCGAAGTCAAGCATCATTCTAAAGGGCTAAAAATAACAAAAGTGCCTTTCATAGCGCGGCGCATTAGAATATATTAGCCGCAGCAAAAGGAAAATGTGAATGGTACGTCCCGCAGAATTACAGCATTATCACCTGTCCGGTTTACGGGGCAAAGTTGCCGATTTCGTCGAGCATAAATATTTTATTGCCGTCATTTCGGTTCTGATTGTCATTAATGCCTTTACCCTCGGTTTGGAAACTAGCACGGGGTTAATGGATAGTTACGGCCCGGCTTTCCACTTATTTGATAAGCTTGTTGTGGCCATTTTCGCAATCGAGATAGTGCTGAAACTGTATTGCTACCGTCTTGCATTTTTCAAGGTTGGCTGGAACGTATTTGATTTTATCATTATCGTAATATCGCTGATGCCTCACGCAGGACCTTTTGCAATCCTTCGCGCATTGCGGATACTGCGCCTTCTGCGCTTGCTGACTTTGGTGCCGCAAATGCGCAATGTTATCGGCGCGCTGTTTCATGCCATTCCGGGCATGGCCTCTGTGATCGGGATTTTGTTTATTATCGTCTATGTTTTCTCCGTCCTCGGCACCCAGTTTTTTGGCGCGAGCGCAAACGAAACCGTGCAGTTTCATTTCGGTGATGTCGGAAGCTCGATGTACACAATGTTCCAGCTCATGACACTGGATGACTGGACCGATGTGGCCAATTCCACGATGGATGAATATCCTTGGGCTTGGGCTTATTTTATTCCGTTCATTATCCTGACCAGCTTTGCGGTTTTAAACCTTTTTATCGGTATTATCGTTGACGCGCTGAATATTGTAAAAGAGCAGGATATAAAGATGGAAGAAGAAGATTTACGCGCAGAAATCCGTGCGCTCGGGGATAAAATAGATTCCCTGCAACATGATATGAACCGCGGCGAGCGTGATCGCTAGAAGACCTCTATTTCCCGTCATGTGTAATATCTTCACTGGCCGTTAGCATGGTTTTGGATTTTGGGTCGGCCTTAATGGTTTCAGATTCAGGGTCTAGCGTGGAGGCTGTAAAAGATGGCGGCGGCGGACCCGCTTTTATATTCTTTGCATCAGGGCCTTTTCGCGGCAACGCAGGTTGATTTTCGGCGCCTTCACTATCTAACGGTAACTTATTGGCGCTTTGGTAATAGATCAATTGCGGATCGGTCGGATCAATCTCATTGGCTTCAAAGGCCTCCTTAATGGCCTGCACGGCGCGGGCGCGGGAGATCACCTCCTCGGAGCGTTCGGAATCAATCCACCAGCGTATTTTAATGCCAAGCGAGGTCGCGCCAAGCTCCCAGCACATGACTTGGGGTTTCGGGTCGGTCAGAATTTCTTCAATGTTTATTAACGCCGTTTGAATGACTTCGGTGATCATGCGCACTTCGTAATCATAACCAACGGTTAAATCCATCTCCACGCGGCGCTGCGGTTGCGAGGTATGCACCAGAACCATATTGTTGAAAATCATTGTGTTGGGAATAACCATATCGCGCCCGTCATAGGTACGCACAATGGTGGCGCGCGGCTCTATCCGCATAACGGTGCCTTCGGCATCCAAAACCTGTATCTGATCGCCGCGGCGAAACGGCATGCGCAAAAGGATCAACAATCCCGCCAGCCAGTTCTGCAGGATTTCCTTAAACGCAAAACCGGCCGCAATAGAGCCGATACCAAGCGAGGCCAGCAAATCCGCAGGCCGTAGCGAGGGCATTATAATGGTCAGGGAGATAAGTGCGCCCAGTATGACAAACGCCCAAAACCCCAAATCCCCCAGAATATTGCCCAGATCAACACGGGATTTACGCTCAAAATAACGGCGGATAAAGCGCGATATTGCATAGGACAATATTGTGAAAATAACAAGAAAGGCAAAGCCGACAATGATGTTGGGTAAAACGCCGTAAAACCCGATACCCCAATTGCGCACCGTATCGAATGCGAGGGAAAAACCGTCAATAAAATCGGCGGGTTGCTCTGTATTATTTGCGCTACTCATGCTCTTCCGCTTTATTTAATCGGTGATTTTCTTCACAAACTCGGTTTTCAAGCCCATCTGCCCGATACCTGGAACCTTGCAATCAATATCGTGATCGCCATCGACGAGGCGGATGTTTTTGACCTTGGTGCCGACCTTGACCACCCCGCCCTTGAATTTCAGGTCTTTAATGACGGTAACACTATCGCCATCGGCCAAAATATTGCCATTTGCATCTTTCCAGACTTTTTCACCGGAAGCCCCGCTTGCTCCGCTTTGCGCGCCCCATTCATGCGCGCATTCCGGGCAGATCAAAAGCGGGCCGTCTTCGTAGGTGTAGGCGGAGCCGCATTTGGGGCAAGGGGGAAGGGTGTCGCTCATATCGGGTTACTTTCGCTTAAGGTCTTTTCGATGCGGGTTGCGGTTACGCCATGATAGGCGGTTTGCGCGCCGGCGGTAAAGCCCTGATTTTCCCAGAAGGCGAGACGCCCCTCGATCGCGTTGGCGATAATACGCTGATAGCCGCCCTCGCGTGCGCGGCGCTCGAACGCCATGTAAAGCAGCTGCCCAAGCCCTGAGCCTTGCGCGTCAATGGCGATGCATAAATCGTGTAAGTACAGCACGCGCGGATCGAACTCGTCGTTCGGCCCGCCTGTAAAATCGGTGCGTGCGAGGCTGGTTGCATAACCCAGAATATAACCTGCCAGCGCGCCTTTGCGCTCAATGCCCAGACACACACTGCGCGAAAATCCAAGCATCGCGGCGAAGAGTGATTGCGGCTCGTGCAGCTCGGGCACATAGGCGCCTGTTTGCAGTGCGTAGACGGCGGGCAAATCGTCTTCGGTCAGGATGCGGATTTCAGTGTCTTCTAACATATTGATTATACTTGTTTATTCAGATTCGTCAGTTCGTTCGTCAATTTTAGCAGGGGTGGGCATCAATGTCGCCCCACTCGCCCCGCTTTTTTACTGCCCCCTCATGTGAGCACCGCGTAGCGTGCTTGCACGCCTGAGCGACTTAAAAAAGTCATACGGGCAATATTAGGACAAAATTCCTTAAATGTCCAGACATTCCGTCCGTTTTAGGCGATGCGGCGGGGCTGGGTTTTGGCGCTGTGGAGGGCGGATTTGTAATCCTCCTCATGCTCGATCATATCCTTGTGGGTGGACAGGCGGGAGGAATGGGCGGCGGCCAGCGTATCTTCGGTAATGGCCGCGGTGACATCCACCACATGGGCGGTCGGCAAATAGAGGCGCGCCAGCAGGATGATATTGCCGAACTCCGTGGTCTGGATGGAGGTCAGTGGCTCGGCTTGCCCCATGCCAACACCGATTTCCCGCTCGGCCTGTTTCAGGCTGGCGCGCGCGCCCTCCATCAACGGGGCGTAATGCGCTTGCACGCTCTGCTTGAAGGCGGCGAACACGGTTTTCGGCTCGACCTCACCCACCGCCACCACCACGCGCACATCGTGGAAAATGTAGGAGCGCGTATTTTGTAAATTCACGATATTCGAGGTGAAAATCTTGGCGTTCGGAATGGCAATCGCGCGGCCGGTATATTGATAGCTCATATCGGTTTGCTCGATCTCGACCATGCGGATGGTGAAGGCGTCAATGTCCACGACCTCCCCCGCATGCCCATCCAGAATGATCCAGTCCCCCACGCGGAACGGGGTGGTCGCCACGCGCACAAACCCCGCCGTGATGCCAAGGATGACCTCTTTGAGCGCCACGACGAGCGCCAGCGCAAAGGCCACCATGGACAGCGCCAGCGTATGGAGCTGCGGCGCCCAGATCAGGAAAATCCCGATAATGGCAAAGGCCACGCTGGCGCGCTTGATCCGCGTGATCCATCGGCGCTGGTCCTTGCTCAGAATTTCTGGCCGCCCGCGCATAACAATCCGCACGCCGACAAAGCGGACAAGGATAAGCAGGAGCAGAAAAATAACGCTCGAAAGCGCTTCTTTCGCAGGCAAGGTGGCAAGCAAGTCAATCATGTCGGTGAACCCGTGGGCTATGGCGTTAAGTCAGTGACGCCTGATATACGCCCATTGACTATGGTAAACCAGTGCTGGAATAGCATGGGTGTTATGTGGTTTTGGTATGGGTTGTAAGAAGTGCGTTGACGCGCCGGAGCGTTTTAAAAAAGCCCCCACTTATCGGCGGGGGCTTTAGTCATTTATATATCACCAACCATGTAGTCGAGATTATTACGATCTCTTCCGTCAGGATTAGTTCTTAAATGTATTTTTTTATCTGGCGCACGAACAACGTGAACACCATCAATCTGTTTTTTATCAGCCATTGGTATGGCTCTTTCTACAGACATAAAGTTTTGACGGCCTTCAAGTTTAACGTGCGTAATATCGCCGTCTTTATCACCTCGGGCATCAACAATTTTTGGTGGTTTTTTAGTCATAGTTTAGGTTTCCTTTTTTAGAATGATGCAACCTGCTATTGACTGACGGGGGTGTTGATTCGTAGAATCGAATCATGGGAAAACCCACAACCGCGTGGCTACTTACACGGTTTCACGAAAGGGTCGTGTTACAGCACGACTTTTTTTCGTGGCCAACACCCCTATTATAAATCGATTCCAAGAGTCCTTCAAAAGAATATAAAGAGAACATTGTGAATAACGAGGATAGTTATGTCATGATTGGTTTAATAAGAGCTTATGGTTTTTTAGTAATTAAATTATTTTCTTTCATAATATTTATTACTTCTTCACGATATTGAATATTATCTCGACCATAATAATCTAATGCTTTAGCTAAACTTTTCGTTTTATTTAGCTGTTCTTTAAACAACCAAGCTGCAACTCCCATATTCGTGCAAGGATCATTTAATATCCACTCTTCAGCTTGGTTTTCACTAACTACCCATCTTAATGCTATAGCAGGTAAATACGTTGAATTAATTTTCATAGGCCCCATATCATACGATTTATCTTCTCGGTAGTATTTTTCGTTGATCTGGCCTTTTTCGTATAAGTATATCCCTACCAATATTGCTGGCGGAAGACTGTATGTTTCCGAAGCCAACATGAGACATGCAGCTAATATTTTTGAATGTGAAGCATTTGGTTTTTCTAAGTTAATATTTTCATCGTCAACATTAGAGTTTTCAATAAAATCTATAGATATGGGTTCAATAGTATCTATAATTTTTTGCATATAGTTACTATTGTCTTTATTAGCTTTTACCATTTCAAAGTAACTAAAAATGGCTATTAGCATAGATAAAAATGCAATAACAATGCTTATAAGAACTGCATTTTTAGTTAGCCAATTTTTCAAGCCGCGTCCTTTTTCTTTTCTTCCTGCTCCTTCACAAAATCTCTAACATCCTGCGTAATCTTCATGCTGCAAAATTTCGGGCCGCACATGGAGCAGAAGGAGGCCACTTTGTGGCCTTCGGCGGGGAGGGTTTCGTCGTGCATGGAGCGGGCTGTGTCGGGGTCGAGGGACAGGTTGAACTGGTCGTTCCAGCGGAACTCGAAGCGGGCGAGCGACAGCGCGTCATCGCGCTTTTGCGCGCCGGGGTGGCCTTTGGCCAGATCGGCGGCGTGGGCGGCGATCTTATAGGTGATCACCCCTGTTTTGACGTCATCGCGGTTGGGGAGGCCTAAATGCTCCTTCGGGGTCACGTAACACAGCATCGCGGTGCCGTACCAACCGATTTGCGCCGCGCCGATCGCGCTGGTGATATGATCATAACCCGGCGCGATATCGGTGGTGAGGGGGCCGAGCGTGTAGAACGGCGCCTCGTGGCATTCCTCCAGCTGTTTATCCATGTTTTCCTTGATCATGTGCATCGGCACGTGGCCGGGGCCTTCGATCATGGTTTGCACATCGTGTTCCCACGCTTTTTTGGTGAGCTCGCCGAGGGTTTTTAGCTCCGCAAACTGGGCGCGGTCATTGGCGTCTTTGATCGCGCCGGGGCGCAGGCCGTCACCGAGCGAAAAGGACACGTCATAGGCTTTCATAATCTCGCAGATTTCCTCGAAGCGGGTGTAGAGGAAGCTTTCCTTATGATGCGCCATGCACCATTTGGCCATGATCGAGCCGCCGCGCGAGACGATGCCCGTGATGCGCTCGGCTGTGTGCTGCACGAAAGGCAGGCGCACGCCTGCATGGATGGTGAAGTAATCCACGCCCTG
>Ga0098074_1000208_pt1 | contig 48947 bp, 65 predicted proteins | sample 32_taG_FD_75064 | JGI IMG/M metagenome (GOLD analysis project Ga0098074, IMG submission 75064) | Marine viral communities from the Gulf of Mexico - 32_GoM_OMZ_CsCl metaG | ecosystem: Environmental > Aquatic > Marine > Oceanic | place: Atlantic Ocean: Gulf of Mexico | collected 2015-07-12 | reverse complement strand
TTACATGCTCACCTAGCTGGTCTTGGTATACATAAACTGACATGTTATTTACGACTATCAGCGAATCGTTGCACGAACTAGTATGTGCAAATCAGTTATTACTCGTATCATCTTGATGTTGAGCTAACACATTGAGCCTATATCTCTCACTCGAATCAGAGCATATCCTGCACATGCAATCGTTAGACGAATCGCACACATCAATTAGGTTATTTTCTGTATCAAATATCATCAAGAAGTGGTCTGCGTTTATCCCATCTCTCATTAGAAATCCTCCGTTTTGGTTGGAGCGATAGGCATTGTAGTGTTTAACGTAGAGTGTATCTTATAATAGCGTAATTCCTCTACTACAGACTTATGCTCATCCAACACTAAGTGCAGTAACATCATCATAATCATGACGACAATCAGCCCTAGATATGTTGTTGTTTGATAAAATGAATACAGTGATTTATAGTCTCTCATTATAATTTCCTTTATGTTTACGTATTTTAGTGGACAATAAAAAAACCTCCCCCATCAGGGGGAGGCTAACAAGTCTATAGGTATAATTGACCTGTCTTGGTGTCAAGCTTTGCAGTGGAACCAAACTCTGATTCCATCTCAGCCCTTGACCAATCGTTCAACTCTTTGCCAAAGATTGCTGTGGTGATAGCATCTTCATCCAATGGCTCCTGAGATTGCTTACCGATTGGGTTGAGATAGTTAAAGCTACCCTTAGTCTTGGACTTAACCTTAGACTCTTGGAAGGTTCTATTGGTATAGTACCAACGACCAGACTTAGCTTTAGCAAGATATACTGTGATTAGATTTTCAACATTCTTAGACATAATGATGCCCTCCTTTATTATGATTAAATGAGATTCTATGAAATACAACTGGTTGCCGAATCTCGAAAAGCAACGCATAGGGGGATACCACACAATATGGAGTGAATACTAAAATGCTACAATTTTTGAAGTTTGATCTTTTGGAAGTGTAAATATGGGGTTTGTATATTGTGTATTGTGTGTGCCTGACCCTATTCCCAATTTAAAGCAAAAAAGCATGTTTGTCAAGACCTTTCAAATATGTGTATATTATTGCATGAAAAAATATAGGTTAGTAATTATGTATGATGATGATAAAGATGAAGTTGAATCAATAGAAGAAACGTTGGATACAAGTTCTCGAGTAGAACTACCTGAAAACATGACTTATATAGATAAATGTATAACCCCATTCTTCGGAAAAGACCCTAACAAATACGATGAGCTAATGTTAATCAGTATAGATAGTGGATTTGTAATAGGAGATGCGTAGTTATACAGTTAAAAAAATAGAACATAAAGTTTATGACGACCCTACCGAAGTACCCGATGACCTAGTTATACAACCCGATTGGAAAGTTTCAGAAATTGGAGATTGGGTCTTGTGTGATGATGGTTCTGTTATCGAAATTCTAAGGCAAGGTTGGGTAAAATTTCGTAAAACTCGTTACCGATACGTTGGTACTTGTACAGGAACTTTTATTTGTAAACCTAATATCAAAATGGATTCTACAAAACGAAGGAATATTTATTCTTTCGGTGGTGATAAAAATACCTTAGATTCTATAAAGGATAGAAAAAACCTCACGACTCAGGAAATGTTGTTTGCTAAGTTTGTAGCAAATGGTATGAACCCTGAAGAAGCCTACCTAAAAGTATATAAGACAAATAATGTCGCATATGCAAAAGAACGCTCTGCAATTTTAGTTAAACAAGAAAGAGTTGTTATGGCAATAAAAGAAGAACTTGATGACGTTTTTAAAGATTTAGGAATTGATCTCAAGTACTTAATATCTAAAGCAAAAGACGAATTAGAGATTGGTGAACGACCAGCAGATAGATTAAAGGCTTTACAGATGTTATGGGATGCGGCAGATGTCGTTCCAAAAGGCACAAAGGTAACTCAGTTATCAGGTGCAGTTTTTCAAGGATTTAATCAAGATTCATTATTAAATGCGAAGCGACCAGAACTTAAAGAATAAAAAAGCGAGGTACGATGGATTTTCTAGCGATTTACAGCGAAGCGGGTATGATAGGTGTCGTAGGGGCTTTGCTAGTGTATATGGTCTACTCTATGAACAAAAGAGGGTCGGAGCAGGCAGAAGCTTTGCAAAACCTAAAAATAGAGAACAAGGGTCAGAGTGAGACTCTTGAGAATATGGAAGGTATGATTATAAAACTAATAGGAAGATGGAATCAGTCAGACGATAAACTTGATAGAAAATTTGACGATTTAAATAAACATATAAATGACCTTGATAACCAAGTGTCGGAAATAAAAGGAAGTTTGAGTAGAGTAAATGGCAAACACTAAAGCAATATCAGATAATAGTTCAATGACTATAAGTTTACCTATGATTATACAAGCAGTGACTTTTATTGTAATGTTAGTTTGGGGGTATAGTCAATTAAATGCTAGGATTAGTTTTCTTGAATATCAAGTAGCTATGAATGAAGAACATATTATAGATTTAGAAGAAGATGCAGAAAAAAATCAAGATGCTGAAATACCAGCTGATATTAAACAAAATCAAAGAATAGAATACTTAGAGCGAGAAGTAGAAAGGTTAAGAAATGAAGGATGATAAAAAAATACCAAAAGGAAAAGGTCGTGTAGTATCTTGGATGTTTGGTGGTAAAAAATATTATGGAAGATTTTTGCGAGAAACAGATACTCATATCTTTGCAAGAACTCATAATAATAAAATTAAAAAAATAAAAAAGAAGGGTAAATAATGCCAAGTAGTCCAGCATGGCAAAGAAAAGAAGGTAAGTCTAAAAGTGGCGGACTTAATGCTAAAGGTCGTGCAAGTTATAATAGAGCCACAGGTGGAAATTTAAAAGCTCCTGTTACTAAAAAAAATCCAACAGGTAAGGCTAAATCAAGACGTAAAAGTTTCTGTGCGAGAATGTGCGGAATGAAAAAAAGATTGACAGGAAAGAAAACTGCCAATGATCCAAATAGTAGAATAAACAAAGCACTTCGCAAATGGCGTTGTAGGTGCAGTTAGGAGTATAATATGCCAATGGGAAAGGGAACCTATGGTTCAAAGCGTGGAAGACCACCAAAGAAAAAAAGTCCAATGAAGCCAAAACCTAAACGTAAAAGGAAAAGCAAATAATGAACGAACCGAAACGCTCTGTCGAAGATGACATAATAGATGGTTTTAATTACGAAGATGCATATTGGCAGAGCGTATTCGATGTTGATTTTGAAGTAGACGAAAGCCAAGAAGATGCATAAACCAAATCATAAAACATTAGGAATGAAAGTTGCTGAACTTTTACCTAGTCAACATCCCGACAGAGAAAGAGCAAAAGAACAAGAAAGAGGTTTGCAAGAATTTATAGATTTTTTTGTTCCTCAAACTAAAACTGATATAGCATTATCTGTTTTACCAATTGGTGCTATTACAAGTAAAGCAAGTAAGTTATCTAAGCCTTTAAGTCAGTTAATGAAAAAAGCAGGGATAGAAGGTAAGCTACAGGCTATAAGAGATATTAAATACAGAAGGGATTTTAGTAAAAGAGTTGCTAGTGGTGAAGAAACTGAAAAAATGTTATCAGAAATGAATGAAGCAAAAATGTTTGTAAATGATTGGATGGATTCACAAAGAACGCCATCAGCTGAATATTTAAAGAAAAATATAGTGTATGATAAACCTGTAATGAAACAATCAATAAATAGCACTGATGAGTCATTGCAAGTTGTTGAAGAAAGACTGGGTTTAGATGGACCTTTCGGTCAATATAGTTTTGAAACTTTAGAACCATTTGATAGTTTTACTAAAGTACCTAAATCAAAAGAGTTTATAAAAGACCCAAGTGAATTAAAAGCAATTAGTGATGAGTTATCAAAATTAGCTCGAAAAGGAGACCAAGATGCCTTAGATTTTATAGGATTTCCAAAACCATCTAGAAAAGTCACATTAAATAAATCTTTTATGCAAGACCCTAGATATGCTTTAAAAGTAGAAAGAGAATATGGTATTCCTTTTGAAGTTTATAGAAAAGCTTTATTAATTCATGAGTATACACATGCAATTACAAGAGGAGATAAAGGACTGCCAAAAGAGTTTAAGCATTTTATTAAAATGGCAAGGTCAGCAAGTAAAAAAGAATTAGGTGCGAGAGTTGAACCTGGTGCTATGCATTATAGCGGCTTTCAAGGAGATTATAAACCATCAACTGCAGAGTATATTAAATATTTAGAAAAACCTACAGAAGTATTTGCAAGAATTATGTCTTTGAGATATTTATTAAAAGAAACTCCAGATGCAATTACAAAAATGTCAAGACGTATACAACCTTATGAAGTAAAAAATATGGAGCCTTATAATCAATTATCAAGAATATTTAGTCCAAAACAAATAGAAAATTTATACAACAACTTACCTGCAATGCTTCCTGTAGGATTGTATAGTGCTTCTCAAATAGATGAAATAGCAGAAAAAATAGATGAACAAAATTGAAAATATTAGCGTACAAGAAGAAGCATTACAATTAGCTAAAAAAGATTTAATATCATTTGGTAAATTATTTTTACCTGACGATTTTCTTAGAAGTGAAACTCCTCCGTTTCATTACGAAGTAGCAGACACTATTAACAATCCTGATAAAAAACAAGTGGCTATCATTTTGCCTCGTGGTCATGGGAAAACTGTACTTACCAAAGCCTCTATACTCCATGACTTTCTCTTCTCTAGTGAGCCACATTTTTATGGATGGGTGTCTGCTACTCAAAAACTTGCAACAGGCAATATGGATTATGTGAAATATCATTTAGAGTTTAATGAAAAAATTCATTATTACTTTGGTCAACAAAAAGGCAAGAAGTGGACTGAAGAAGATATTGAGTTAGCGAATGGATGCAAACTTGTCTGTAAATCTAACATCTCAGGTATTCGTGGTGGTGCAAAGTTGCACAAGCGATATGACCTAATAATATTGGATGATTTTGAAGATGAGAATAATACACTTACTCCAGAGAGTAGAGCAAAAAATGGAAACCTTATCACTGCGGTTGTTTATCCTGCTTTGGAGCCTCATACTGGTAGGCTTCGTATCAATGGTACACCTGTGCATTTTGATAGCTTTATTAATAATCTTTTAACTAATAATGAAAAAGCTAAAAAAGAAAGAAGAAAATTTGCATGGGATGTTATTACTTACACTGCATTAGATAAAAAAGGAAATAGTTTATGGGATAGTTGGTTTCCTGTTAGTAAGTTAGAAGAGAAAAAGAAATTTTATTCTGATAGTGGAATGCCTCATAAGTTCTATCAAGAATATATGATGCAAGTTCAAAGTGAAGAAGATTCTATATTTAGTAGAAATCATTTAAAATATCACGATGGTACATATAAAATTGATGAAGATACAGGAATACCATACATATATATTGATGGTAAAGAAAAACCTATTAATGTTTATGCTGGAGTTGACCCAGCTACAGATAGTCAAAGATCAACATCTGATTATAGCGTTATTATGGTTGTTGGAGTAGACGAAGATAATAATTTATATGTTCTTGATTATATTAGAAAAAGAGGAATACCTGTACTTGGTATTTTAGGAGAAGATAAAAAAGGAATTGTTGATTATATGTTTGATATACAAAATACCTACAATCCTAATTTATTTGTTGTTGAAGATACCACAATGTCAAAACCTGTATTTCAATCTTTGCGTAGTGAAATGCGTAGAAGAAATGATTTTAGTGTAAAATTTAAAGAAGAAAAACCTGGTACTAGACAAACAAAACTTGATAGAATACAAGGAATACTTGCTCAAAGATTTGCGATAGGTACAATTCACATAAAAAAAAGTCATTTTGATTTAGAACACGAAGTATTAACTTTTGGACCAAGAATGGCTCATGATGATACTATTGACGCATTAGCCTACGCATGTAAATATGCATCCCCACCTAAAAACCTTTCTGTCTCTAAGCGTGGAGTTTATTCTAAACATAAACCAAGAGCTAAATCTTGGGTAGTAGCATAGGAGAGAAAATGAGTTTAAAATTAATTGCATTAAAGTTAGCAGAACAACAAGCTGAAAAACTCGGAGAACAAGCAGTTGAGTGGGTTCAGTCTGAAGAGTTTCAAGAAAACTTAGCTAATAAAATAAATGAAAAAATTGATATACCTTTTGTATCTGAAGAAAAAGAACAGATATTTTTTGAAAAGTGTGTTGATTTAGTAGCTGATGTAATAGAAGGTCTATTTAAGGATAAATAATTTTGACACAAAAAGAAAAAGCAAATAGAGTAAAAAGACTTTACGATTCTGTAAACGACCAATATAGAACTGATTGGGAAACAGTAAATCAAGAAGGTTATGATTTTTACTTAGACAATCAATTGTCAAAAGAAGAAGTAGAAGCATTAACTGAACAAGGAATGCCTACTTTTACAGTAAATAGAATTATTCCTGTAGTAGAGATGCTTAACTTTTACGCTACCGCCAATAATCCTCGTTGGCAGGCTATAGCACAAGAGGGTAGCGATTCTGATGTCGCTGCTGTGTTTAGTGACATTGCAGATTATGTTTGGTCTCAAAGCGATGGTGCTACCCTCTATTCTAATGTTATAAATGATGCAGTTACTAAAAGCGTTGGTTATCTAATGATAGATGTAGACCCTAATGCTGATAGAGGAATGGGTGAAGTAGTAATAAAAAATCCAAATAGTTTTGATCTTTTTATAGACCCTAAATCAAGAGACCCTTTATTTAGAGATGCTAGTTTTATGATTGTTAGAAAAGTAATGCCTAAAGAACAATTAATAAATTTATATCCTGAGTATACTGCAAAAATAACTAAAGCAAGAACTAGCGATACAGAATACAATTACTCTCCTAATGAAGTAGCAAGTGCTGATTTTCAATCAAACGATATAAATATAGCATATGCTCTTGATGGTAGTGATAGTCCTCTTATAGAATACATTGAATGCTTTGAAAAAGAACAAAGAGCATTTTATAATGTTTTTATACAAATACCTCCAAGTGAAGAAGATTTAAAACAAGCACAACAACAAATAGCAGTTCAGTTAGAGGAAGCTTCTCAAGAAATGCAATTGCAAATGCAAGAGATGGAGCAAAAATTAAAACAAGCTGTACAATCGGGTGAAATGTTAGAAGAGCGTATGCAAGTAGAAATGCAAAAAATGATGAAAAAGAATGAAGGTGAACTTGCAATGCTTTCTACTAAGTTAATGAGTGAAGCTCAAGCTAAATTAACTACAAATAAAAATGAAATAATGTCTGAAAAGGCATACAATATATTAGCTAAAGATGAACTTTCTTCAGAGTTTATTGTTAATGCTATAAAATTTTATAAGACTATTGTTAAGCTTACTTGTACGATTGGCGACCAGTTCATTAAGGAGCGAGACCTTCCTAGTGAACACTACCCGATTATCCCTTTCACATATAAATGGACTGGTACGCCATTTCCATTAAGTGCAGTATCACCATTAGTTGGAAAACAAAAAGAAATAAATAAAGCACATCAATTAATGGTTCATAATGCATCTTTAGGAAGTAGTTTGAGATGGATGTACGAAGAAGGTGCAATTGATACAAATTATTGGGAACAATATAGTGCATCTCCTGGTGCTTTGTTACCTGTTAATAGTGGTTATCAAGCTCCAAGTCCTGTGCAACCTATGCCACTATCTAATTCATTTGCTAATATAGTTGAAAGTGGTAAGAGAGAAATGGAATATCTTGCTGGTATATATAGTCAATCAATGGGCAATCCTAGTGGTGGTTCTGAAACTTATCGAGGAATGTTAGCATTAGATGAATATGGTACAAGAAGAGTAAAGCAATGGATGAAATCTTCTATTGAACCAGCATTAGTACAATGTGGTAAGGTATTAAAAGATTACACTCAAAAAGTTTATACTGCACAAAAAGTATTTAGAATTGTTCAGCCAAATGATTTACAGGATGGAACTAAAGAGGTACAGATAAATATTCCAATGTATAATGATATGGGTGAAGCAGTAGGTAAATTTATGGATTATGGTGCTAGTCAGTTTGATGTAAGAATTATTAGTGGTAGTACGTTACCATTAAATAGATGGGCATATCTTGCTGAAATGAAAGAATTATTAAAATTAGGTGTTGTAGATGATATAGCAGTTCTTGCTGAAACAGACGTTAAGCAAAAACAAAAGATTGCAGAAAGAAAATCTTTATATTCACAAATGCAACAAAAGATTTCTTCGCTTGAGAAACAATTAAAAGACCAAGCGGGAATAAGGCAGACCCTTGAAAGACAACTTGTTCAATCAGGTGTTAAAGCAAAGGTAATGCAAGTCGAGAATGAAGTGCGTAAAAATGTTGGTGAGTCTCTTGTTAAGATGAAAGATACACAAAGACGAATGGCGGTAGACAAAGAGATGACTAAGGATAAATTACGCTTAATCGAACAACAAAGGAAAGCAAATGGAAATGGAAACAATGGCAAACCCACAGAGTGATGAAGCTACTGTAAGTCAAGAAGCAGTAGAAGAATCAATCTTTGGCTCCAACGATAACCAGTTCTTTGCCGATCTAGACCAAGAGGTCAATGGACTTATCCAAGACGATGATATCGTTGAGGATGTGTCCGAACTACCACAAGTAGAAGAATCGGTAACTCAGGCTCCTTCACAAGGTAACCCTGACTCTGAACAACAATATGTGGATTACGAGAAAAGGTATAAGGATTCCTCAAGAGAAGCTCAAAAAATGAAAGCACAACTTGATGAAATTCAACCTTTTATGCCCATCCTTAATCGTATGAATGAGGATGAAGGCTTGGTAGAAACAGTTAAAGACTACTTAATTAACGGAAAGACAACTGCAGATAATCTAGACCTTCCTGAAGATTTTGACTTCAGTATGGAAGATGCTTTGTCAGTACCTAATAGTGATTCAGCTAAGTACTTTAATTCTGTTATGGATAATGCAGTATCACAAAAAGTCAATACAATACTTGGAGCAGAAAAAGAGCGAAATCAACAGATTGCACAACAACAACAGCAATCAAAAGACGCTGAAGCTTTTAGAAGCAAGATGAATGTAACAAGCGATGAATTTGACGAAATGATGGATTGGGCGAATAATCATAAGATGACATATGAAGATATTTATTTTATGAAAAATCGTGATAAGATTTCATCTAATGTTAGTAATGCAACCAGAACAGATATGTTGAATCAGATGAAAACTGTAAGAGATATACCTACTAGTAATAGTAATGTAAATACTCCTCCAGTTAAAAAAGACCCTAATAAGGCAATATTAGATGCTATCAAAAATCTAGATAATGGAGTTGATAATCTTTTCGGATAATTAAGATAATAAGAAAAGGAGATTATAATGGCAGACAATCCGTTTAATCTATCAAATCTAGGTCAAATTACAGCTGACGGCGATTCTTCGCTTACTACCAATCAATCAAAGATTGGTGACTTACGAAGACGATATAACTTTGGTTCATCCGTATCGGAGTTAGCTATTGACCAAACCCCATTTTTTAGGTTCGTATCACAAGTTGCAAGTGAAGCAACTGACGACCCTGAGTTTAAATCAACAGAAGAAAGACATAGCTTTCATAAGAGATATGCTTATGTAGTTGGACACGATGCAGACTATGCTAGTGGTGCTCCTAGTGCCGCTGATAGTGCTTATGCTGTAACTCAGTTAGCTGAAAGTGAATTTGTTGCTGGTCAAGTTTTTGCATTAAAACTAGAAAGTGATTTTAAATCTGCTGGAAATGTACAAAGCATACTTGGTCAAACTGCAATTGCAATCGGTGCTAGTGGTACAAAGCCAATTTGGATTCTTAAAGATCAATTATTAAAGATTCCAGTTGATATTGTAGCTAGTAATGAAGATGATGCTAAATCACATGATGACTATATAGTTGTTAGAGTTATTGCAGACCCTGTTACAGGAACTGATGATACAGATGCTATAATGGTTGGAGTTAAAGTAGTTCGTGGTTGTGAAGGTGCTGGTGATAAGATTCCTGTATTTAAAGGACAATCTTATGGTAGTGCTTGGACACTAACTGCAAGTGCTCTTGAAGCTAATAAAGTTTATGCTTCAGGTTCTGCTTTTGCTGAAGGTAGTTCATTCCCAAGTTCTTATAAAGATAGTCCATACAAAGTTCGTACTGGATATACTCAAATCTTTAAGACTACTTGTCAGATGACTAACACTGCAAGAGCTACTGCTCTTAAACTTGTTCCAGATGAGTGGGCAAGAATATGGAAGAATAAACTTGTTGAACATAAGTACGACATTGAACAAGCATTATTGTTTGGTCGTGGTTCATACGATGCAACTTCTTCAATTGGTTATACTCAAGGTATCATAGACTTTGTTCTTCAAGAAGGTAATATCTTTTCTTGGGATGAAACTAAGTCTCAAGATGATTTTCTTGAAGATATGAGCGATTTCTTAGACCCTCGTTATAACAATGCAAATGCTACTCTTTTTATGTGTAGTACTGCAGTTTATAACTGGTTACATAAGATAAGTGGTTATATGTCTCAAAATCTATTAGAAGTAGGTAACTCTAGTAATAAACTAGGTCGTGCTGATATGGCTATGATTAGCAAATATAAGCAGTTTGGTTTAGATATTGCTAAAATCTCTACTCCTTATGGAGACATGAACATTACTCGTAACATCCATTTAGATGGTGGTCAAGCTGGTGCTTCAATTGTTGCTGTAAACATGCAGCATGTTAAGTACAGACCATTAGCTGGAAATGGTGTAAATCGTGATACTGCGATTTATGTTGGAGTTCAGTCACTTGAGAATACAGGTAAAGACAGAAGAATCGACCTCATTCAAACTGAGGCTGGTCTACAGTGCAATATGCCTGAAGCTCATGCGGTTTGGAAGTAACCTAACCTTATAATGTTGTTTGAGGGGAGCAATCCCCTCACTCAACTAAGGAGTTTATTATGGCAACATGGAATAATCAAATAGCAGATATGGCAGGTCTAATTTCTAATAGTGAAAGTACTGCTACACATATGGATAATGCGGTTAAAGACGTTATAAATAAACTTGCAAGAATAAATCCTGAGATGATGCACATGTTTAGTGCAAATGTAAATAATTCATCGGGTGAAGGATTTGTTACAATTACAGATAATAATATGATTTTTAAAGTAGCTAGAAGAGAAGGTTCTGTGTATAGAACATGTAGTGAAGCACCCTCTAGCTTAGAAGCTGATTTATTAGATGACGATAGCTTAAATAAAGCTACAGCAGAATATCCAAGATTTATAAGAAGTAATAGTAAAATTACTGTATTCCCTGAAACAACAACTGAAAATTTTATATCAGTTACAAAAGTTGTTTATGGTCAAGTTTCAGGATTATCAGATGGCGATGGAGCGATAGCTAATTTTCCAAGTGGTATGTACCCTATGGTTGTTTGTCATGCTTCTATGAATACTTTAATAGAAAAAATGGCTGAAAAGAAAACTGCTGGGGATATAGATAGTTTAGGAGACTTGGCACAAGATGGTAGTGAAATTAGTGATATTAATGCACCAACTAATGCTGAGTTAAGTAACCCAGATAATTATTTTGCTAGATTAAGAGATTTAATAAATAATGAAGAAGATTTAGAATTAGCTTCTGCTCAAATAGAAAAAATAAAAGCATATTTAACTTGGTATGCTCAAACTATTGAAGAAAGTAAAGTTGATTATAAATGGATGACAGAAAGATTATTATTGTTAAAAGATAGATACGAAAAAATGTTTTTACCATACATGAAACAATCACAACAACAAGAAAGAAGTGAATAATGAGCTGGACTGAAATACAAATAGAGCCAACAACTTCTTATTCTAGCACTAGTACAGATGCAACAACTACATATAGTATTACAAGATATTTATTTTATGGGTCAAAACAAGATTTAGGTTTATTAAATTGGGATGATTTAGTATTACAAAATTGGGATGAAATATGAAAGTAAAAGAATTAATGGAAAGAGTTGGCACAACTAACTTTGGATTTACTAAAGCATATATTAATGATGGTATGCGTGAAATAAATAGTATGATTGAAGAGTCTGTAAATATTGCAAAAGCTAATTTAGTGAAAGACCAACGATACTATGCTTTATCTGATGATGATATATCTGGAATAGTAAAAGTTTTAAATGTTTCAATATTAGACACTGATGATGGAATTTATCACAATATTGGAAGAGTAGTTGGAAGCGTAAGTGTAGATAAGGATCAAACATGAGTGAACCACTAAGAATTAATGATACAAAATACGGATATTATGTAGAAGGTGGTAATATTGGTATCTTGGAACAAAATAAAGAAACAGGTAAATTTGATAGTGTAACTTCTGACATTACTAATGGATTGTTAGTAAGATTTACAAAAGTACCTGATGCCCCTACATCCGAATCATCCGAAATACCAATGGATGAATCACTTGCCCTTGCTCTTGTTGAATATGTAAAAGCAAAACAATTTGAACAACTTGGTGATTATGATAAAAGACAGTTTCATATGAGAGAGTTTAAAAAGAAAGTAATGACTTATTCTAGAGATAGAAATGGTGGTCCTAGAATAATAATGCCTCATGGCGTTACAGCTATAAAATAAAGGAGAAATTATGGGTCTAATAGATTATGGAAATAAAGGCTTAAACGATTTCGCAGTACAGGAAAGTGTAGCACCTTTTGTAAAAGCAGTTGCTGCTGACACAACTAATGGTAATGATGCTTGCAGAGCAGTTCATATGAAAGGAACTTCTGCAAATGTAAATCTTACTGTTGCTGGAAAAGTAGTAGCTTTTCATTTATTAAAAGGACATACATATAATATATGTGCTACTAAATCAAGTTCTGCTGACGTAGTATTTTTATATTAGAAAGGTAATTTAATATGGCTTCACTCGCTGGAAAAAGACCGAGTAATACATACAAAGATTTACTTACAGTACATGGTTCTACGCCTAATCAAGGTTTAGAAAGTACTGCTAAAAGAGTATTCGATGGTGAAGGTATAGGAAGTCCGTTATATCTAGGTACTGATACTTTAGATATTATAGGAGCAACTACAATTACTGGTAATACAAGTGTAACAGGAAATTTATCTGTTAGTGGTACGTTAACTGCTGGAACATTATCTATAACAACAATAGGAAATGATTTAACAGTAAGTGGCGATGTCTCAGCAGTAGACTTATCATTAAGTGGTGATGCTACTGTAGCTGGAAATTTAACAGTAACTGGTGATTTAACTTTAGATGACATTACTGCTGATGATGTAAAGTTTGATACAATACAATTAAGAAACCAAACAGACGATACATATTATACAGTATTTCGTTTGTTAGATGATAATTCTGCTACATTTGGTAATAAATTAGATATAATGACAGATGTCGTTATGAAAGGTACAATTACTTTAAATAGTGGTACTAATACAATGATTCTTGACCCTGATTCTACAGATCAATTAGTAAAAGGCGATGGGACAAAAGGTAAAGTTTCTTTAACAGATACAGAAGTTATTTTAAAGAAAGATACAAAAGAATTACTTAAAGCTAAGGAAGATGGTACAATTAGGTTTCAAAGCGTAACTGCTTTGCCTAGTAATCCTAGCAATGGTGATATAGTTAATAAAGATGGTGAAGTTTTTGTGGCGAAGCCATCATAAACCATCAACAATAAAATAAAGGAGTAATAAATGGCAACATTTAAGAAGGTGGTTACTGAGAGTGCCGATGATACTATCGCTCAAAGTACAACAGGTTCAGCAGCCACATTAACAACAGCAAGAGCAATTGCAGTTTCAGGTGATATAACTGGTTCTGCAAATTTTAACGGAAGTGCTGGTATAAGCATTTCATCAACACTAGCAGCAGATGTAGTAGATGGGAGTAATATAGCAGATGACTCTATTGATTCTGAGCATTATGTAGATGGCAGTATTGATGCCGCCCATATAGCATCTAATGCAATTACTCAAGTAAAAATAGCAGATGATGCAGTAGGTGCCGCAGAATTAGCTACAGGTAATGATGTAGGTTCAGGTACAGATGGATATTTGTTATCTTGGAATAATACTGCTGGAGACATGAGATGGGTTGAAGCTGGAGATATTACTGGTGTATCAGCTGGTAATGGATTATCAGGCGGTGGAGATTCAGGTTCTGTAAGTTTAGCAGTTGGTGCTGGAACATTAATAGATGTTGGTTCAAGCAGTGTTTCTGTTGACCTTACAGAATTAACTAATATGACTGCTACTTTTGATGACTCAGCAGATTCACTTGTAGTTTTAGATGGTGGTTCTGCACAACATAAAAAATTAGCTAGTGCTGTAACAGTAGGTTCTGCAAATACTTTATCTACTGCTAGAACTATAGCTGGAGTTAGTTTTGATGGAAGTGCAAACATATCTTTAAACAACAACGCTATCACAAATGGAGCTGGATATACAACTAATACAGGTACAGTTACTTCTGTAGGAACTGGAACTGGTCTTAGTGGTACAGTAACATCTAGTGGAAATATTACTTTAAATCTTGGTGGTTTAGGACAAGTAAGTAGTTGGCAAAGTGGAAGTGCTGAAAATGAGGCTGACGCAATTATCGTTTATGATGATTCTGCTAGTGCTGAAAAACAAGCATATTTTGGAGATATTCCTGTTTCATTTTTTAATAATGATGCTAATTTTGTTTCAAGTAGTAGAAGCATAAGTGCTGGAAATGGTTTAACTGGTGGTGGAGATTTTTCTGCAAATAGAACAATAAATGTTGGAGCTGGAACAGGTGTAACAGTAGCCGCTAATTCAGTAGCTATTGGTCAAGATGTAGCAACAACTGCTGATGTAGACTTTGCTACTGTAACTACTACTGGAAATGTAACAGTAGGTGGTGACTTAACAGTAAGTGGTCAAACAATAACTACTGCTACTGAAACATTAGAGATTGCAGATAATACACTTATATTAAATAGTGATTTAGGCAATAACGCTGGTGTTGATGCTGGTTTCGTTGTAGAGCGTGGAACAAGTGGAGATAATGCCGCATTGTTTTATGATAATTCTGCCGCAGCTTGGAAAGTTGGAACAAGTTCTTCTCAAGCTTTGCCTTCTGATGGAGCAAGGATTGCATTACAATCTGTTAAAAATACTCTTGACACAACAGACACATCAGTACCAGTTGGTGGATTCCAAGTAGCTGGTGGTGTTGCATACGTTAGAACTGCGTAATGAATAAAATGTCTAAGTACACAACGAGAGCTAGACATGAACAAGAATCAAATGTCTCTGATACTGATATGATACAGGAAGATCCTTTGTCACTTGGTGTCAGAGACACAGATTTTTTGTTGAGGCTTATTAAGAGAAGTTCGTTTGAAGGTGGGGAGATTGAACAAGCCTATAGTGTAATAAGTAAATTAGGAAACATTCATAGGAGGCACCTTGAAGATTGATTTAAAAGCAAATGAGTTAAATATAATTGTTCAAGCAATGCATGCTGCAAGTATAAAAGGAAGTGATGCAGTTATGTATGGTAAGCTTGTAGAAAGACTCGAAAAAGGACTTGAAAAGGAAATGACAAAATCAAATGCCAACGTTTAATAAAATAATACTAGATAGTAGTGGCAGTGTTTCTAGCAGTAATCTTGCTAGTAACATTGTCACTTCTGGCAAAATTGCTACAGGTGCAGTAACTAATGCAAAAATTGGTGCAGATGCAGTTGATGGTACAAAGATAGCAGACGATTCTATAAACTCAGAACACATAGTAGCAGATTCAATAGATGCTGAACACTATGCACCTGGTTCTGTAGATAGATTTGCTTTAGGTGATGGGCAAGTAAGAGAAGAAAAACTTGGAGAAATATCAGTATCAACAGCTAAAATACAAGATAGTGCAGTTACTACAGGTAAAATAGCAGATGCTAATGTTACTACTGCTAAGATAGCAAATGATGCTATTACTAATGCAAAAATAGCTGATGATAGTATAGACTCAGAACACTACGTTAATAGGTCAATAGATACTGACCATTTACAACATCAATCTATTACTTCAGTAAAATTAGCAGATGATGTAATTAATCATCCTCGTTTTATTGCAGATGACGTAATAGAAGCTGCAGCAATTAGTGCTGGTGCAGTTGGCTCTTCTGAGTTAGCAAGTGATTCAGTAACACAAGCTAAGATTGCTGATGAAGCAGTAGGTGCTGACCAAATAGAACCTGCAGTTATTGATGCTAGTCATTTATCTGCTGGAGTTATTAATGATGCCCAGTTACTAGGTTCTAATGTTGTAACTGCAAATGCTATAGCTTCAAGTGCAATAAGTTCAACAAAACTAGCTACTAGTGCAGTTTTAAGTTCCAAAATTGCTAGTAGTGCAGTTACCTCTGCAAAAATAGAAAATGATGCAGTAACAACTGCTAAAATAGCTGACGAAGCGGTGACGGCAGATAAGGTATCTGCACAAATGAAAAGAAATTTATTTTTTTTGACTCACAATTTCCATGCTGATATAGGAACTAGCCATACTTATCTTCCAATTGGTGACCAAACAGAAGCTTTTAGTGCAAGTGGATTAACATTTTTTACTCCTGGGTATAATTGCAGATTACATAAAGTATCAATAGGTACTGAATCTATTAATACTACACATACAATGACTGTTAGATTTTATAGAAGGTCAGGTAGTTCTTCTTTGTCTTTGGTTGAAACAGAAACTGTTAGTATATCATCAACTGATGATTATGCAGTTAAAACTGTTTCTTTTAGTTCTTCTTCAACTCTTAGTGCTACTCAAATGGGAGTGATAACAATTCAAGCCAGTGTCGACCCAGTAAGTTTTTCAGTAGATTGGAATATAAGCAGTCTTTGGAGTATTGATGCTGATGAAGTATAGGATAATAATATGAAAATGATATTTGCTACAAAAACAGTTACATTACCAGGTTTACCTGAAGAAGATTCTACTTCAGTAGAACCTAATATTAATACTACAAAACCTTATAGGATTTTAGAGTATAGCGTTGCTGGTAATCCTTATGGATTAGAAGTTGATGAGCCACCTACTAAAGTTGTAATAGAAGTTGTTAATTCTGAAGATGTAAGTGCATTTCAAGGATATGCACATTATATAGAAGATTATGATGAATAATTTGTATATAGAATTAGCATTAAATGGTGTAACTAGTAGAGGAAAATTATATAGTTATAAAGATATTGATTTTATTGCTTTGTCTAAAAAATATGGTCTAAATGATTGTTTTAGGTCTGTGTGGTTGTATGATGAAGAAGGTTATGAATACTCTAAGAGTAATAATAAAATGTCATCATTTAATGGTAAAAGATATATAGATCAAATACCTGTAGATATAGATAAAAGTATTGAAGTAGCAAGAGATGTATATAATTATCTTATAGATTTAAAATATAAAGTAAAAATATTTTTTAGTGGTAAAGGTTATCACTTAACATTTAAAAAAAAATTTAAACCAAGTGTGTACATAATCAGACATGTATATAATTTTGTTAGAGAATTAATTGGTCAGTTTGAAATAGACCCTACAGTTTATAGACAATATTCTCTTTGGAGATTACCACACACTAGAAATAATAAAAGTAGATTATTTAAAGTAGAATTAACCCACGATGAACTTCTTAATGCTAGTCATAGTGATATTACTAAACTTGCAAAAACAAGAAGATTTAATGTTATTTAATAACAAAGGAAATAGTCTAGCTGAGTTTGCAGTAACAATGGCTATAATGGCTACATTAGCTACAACTGCTGCACCTGCGTTTAGTCGTATTGGTGAAGGAGCGAAAGCAAAACAAACTAAAGCAAATTTAGAAAAAATCACAAAAGCTTCTACTATGTGGTACAATCAACAAGTAGAACTATATGGCATGGGTAAATTTCCTAGTCAAGCACATAGAACTTCTAATGTAGGTGATATTGCTGACTATAACAACAATAGAAGAATTGAAGCAGAAGAGTTATTAGATGCTGAGTTTGTTCCAGTATTTAGTGATACAAGTTTTCTACACTTGTTTGACAATGACACAATTAAAAGTCCTTATCAGGATGGCTTATATGCATACGCCATTATTGGTGGGGGCGGTACAGGTAATAATATCGTTAGTCCAATCTTTGTAGTAGTAGACACAGAAAATGTTGAAGATTTTTATAAGTATTATAAGCCATGAGTTCAGACGATATACATGATTACATAAAAATAATAATGTTCTTAACATTTGTATTTGGCATAATGATTTTTGTAGCATGTGATGGTGGATGGTCTGTTGCAGGGTATGAAATATGAGCGATGAAAAGACGTACAGGTCATATGGGGTCACTAAACTTGACGATAATTACAGGATTTCTCTTAACATCAAGTGGCTTGGGCAAATCATTGTGGGAGTTACTTTCATTGTGTTGGGCTACATACGTATTGAAAATCGCATTGGAGAACTTGAGCGAAGAATGGAACTTGCTAATGGCGACATTGCCGACCTTGTAGAAAAACATATAGAAGAAGAAGAAGTAAAAATAACTCAAATGCAAGAACAGTTAAAATGGTACGAAGAAGAATTAAACTTAAATCCCTTATCTTGGGGAAAAAGAAAAAAGAAAAGAAAATAGAGTTTACAGAAGATGATTTTAATCATATGTATTTTATTAACAGAGAGTGTCGGAGAGTACGATGAGCGATAAAAAATATTGTGTTGAATGTGGTCAACAGATTGAAGACAATGAAGTTTGGTTATGCGAAAGGTGTAGACCTTGAAACCAACAGAAGAAATATTAGAAATATTAATTAGAAGTGAAGAACGATTGAAAACTATTTTTAACAGAGTAGATAAAATTGAAAAACAATTATTAATTCTTAATTCTAAAGTAAGTGATTTAGAAAAATTTAAAATACAAATAAAATCTTATTGGATGTTAATTTCAGTACTAACCCCACTCGTCATAACATTTATCTTAAAAATGATATAAGGAGAGTTATGCAAAGTATAATTGCAAAAGTGATAGAGAGGGAAGGTGGCGATAAGCTAACCAAAGACCCTTCTGACCCAGGGGGAACAACAAAGTTCGGGATAAGTCAGAGAGCCAATCCTAATGTAGATATAGAAAATCTTACATTAGAAGAGGCAGTCAGTATATATAAAGAAAAATACTGGGACCCGTCACGAGCAATAGATTTTCCAAAAGAACTTATGGACATGTATTTTGACATGTGCGTGAACTTTGGTCAATTTAAAGCAGTCAAAATTGTTCAAGAAGCAGTCAATCATAAAGGTTTGTCTAAATTAAAAGTTGATGGTCGTATAGGTCCAAAGACTATTAAAGCAGTTCAATCTTTAGAAAAAGATAGACTTAGAGCATTTAGAGTAATGCATTATGCTAAAATTTGCATGGCAAATAAAAAGTTAATGAAGTATTACTATGGTTGGTTTAGAAGATCATTACATATATAGGGGTAGATATATGCCAAATCAAAATACAACGCCACATATCGTAAAAGATATTGATGGTCATATTATTGGATGTCCTCATTGCGGTTCAAGAGACATTCGTAAAGATGGCTTTGATTATAAAGCTTCAAAGAAAAAACAAAGATGGTATTGTCGTGGATGCAAAAGAAAAACATTAGCACCAGAGATAATAGAAAGAAATCCATTTGTAGTAGAACAACCTATTAATGAAGATATTCCTGTAGAAGATTTAATAAGACATAGGTTAAAACTATATAAACAAAAACAAGTAGCAAAAGATAGTAGACAACTTGTTAATATTAATATAAATATAGATGGACCAATTGGTATAGCACATTTTGGTGACCCTCATGTAGATGATGATGGTACAGACTTATCGCAAATAATTGCTTATAGTGATATTATAAATAATACAAAAGGATTGTTTGCTGGTAATCTTGGTGATATACAAAATAATTGGATAGGAAGATTAGCAACATTGTATGGTCAGCAATCAACATCTGCAAGAGAGTCTTGGAAGCTTAGTGAATACTTTGTAAATAAGCTTGATTGGCTCTATTTGGTAGCAGGAAACCACGATGTTTGGTCAGGTGATGGTGACCCTTTAGAATTTATAATGCGTGACCACAATGGCTTATATGAGCGTTGGGGTGCTAGAATGAATCTAAAGTTTCCTAATGGTAAAGAAATAAGAATAAATGCAAGGCATACTTTTAAGGGTAATAGTATGTGGAATACTGCACATGGTGTAGCTAAAGCAGCACAAATGGGTTGGAAAGACCATATACTTACTTGTGGTCATACTCATGTAAGTGGTTATCAAGTTCTTAAAGACCCAGCTAGTGGATTAATAAGTCATGCATTGCAAGTTGCATCATTTAAGATACATGATAGTTATGCAGAAAAATTAGGATTAGATGATAAAAATATATTTAATTGTCCTGTTACAATTATAGACCCAAGATATGAAGATGATGATAATAGATTAATTACTACATTATTTAATCCTATTGTTGCCGCAGAGTATCTTTCGTTTTTAAGGAAAGATTATGATGGATAAGCCTACACATTACGAAGAAGCTAATACAGAACATGAGTTTGAAGTAGATTGGGATGCAGTTTATGGAATGGATCAATGGAGTAGGAAGCTTATTAGTGAAGGTAAATTAAAACCGCCTATGAGAAAAAAGAATGGCTAGAAGTAAAACATTTGATGTAATTGAATACAATGGTGGCATGAATAATTATGCTGATGCTCGTGATATAGAAAATAATGAGCTTGCAGAATTGTTAAATGTTGTAACTTTAAAAAAAGGTGAAATAGTTTGTGGTTACAATACTAGTGATTATAATACTGATGATTATCCTAATATTAGTTCTAGCATTACAGTTCCTAAAATTCTTTCTAAAAGTTTAGTATCTTATAAAAGTGATTACAATTCTGAACTTGAAGAAGTAAATACAGAACATCTTTTGTATTCTGATGGCAATAAATTATATAGATTAGAATATGATGGTTCATCATGGTCATGGGCAACAATAACTGATTTAAGTAGTACTGGAATATTGTATCCTTCTATAGCAATATATGATGGTGCAATTAGATATAGCGATGGGTCATTTAGTTTAAATTCAAGTAGTCCTTATTTGCCTACTAATAGTACAAAGTTTTTTGGTGCGGTAAGTCGTAAATACTTTAATGCAACAACAAATACTATATCTGAAATAACTCAAGATTCTTCTATTTTAAAACCAACAAATGGTAAAATTGTATTTAATGATAATATAGAAACTGCTAGTAATAATCCAACAAGAGGTTTTCTTGGATTAGAAATAGATGCTATAGAAAATGATGCATTAGAAACTTTAGCATTTGGAGAATCAGACCCTATATCTTTTGTTTTAAATAGCAATGGTTCAATGACTAGTGAAAAAGTATCAAGAGTAGAAAATCATACTAAAATAGGAAGTATAATTGCTGATGTTGGTAATGAAGTAATGAATGATATATATGGAACAACTTACAATGAAGTAGCGATTGCAGGTTCTGATGGATTCCAACAATTCATTACTTCAAGTGTTGTTACATCAGTTGGTAATATTAATGCATATCAAATTGGAACAGCTCAGGGAGCAACAGGCTATAATTATTTTTTTATTAGTGTAAAGCCTGAAACATATGATAGTGTATGGGGAAAAGATTCTGAGTTTAGCAGTTCTGTTGCAAATAAAAGTATTAGAATTGAAGGAGTTTTTGCACAAAATAATAGCGGATGGAGTAGAGTAAATTGGCAATATACTGATTTTACTCCTATAGTGCATAAAGTAAATGATGATGGAACAATTGGAGACCAGATAACTCCTTCTTCAATTGATAATGACCAACAAGGATTTTTGTTGCTAAATATATATGACCCTGATAATACTACTCAATATAGAGTTGGAGTAAAAACAGCACAAAATGAAATAGCAGAAATAACTAATATAGATTTATTTCATCATTTAGCAACTGTTACAGATGATGCTACTGACTTAAAACTTTTTAATTTAAAACTTGTAAGTGGTGCTAGTAGTTATCGAATTGAAATGGATAATTTATTTAATACTGATTTTCAAACATCAGATAATTTATTAGTTGCAAAAATAGCAATACCAGATGACTCATCTTTAACTAGTATAGAATTTATTATAACAGATGACCATACATATAGCTCTTCAAGTAATAATCTTATTTATGTATTAGGAACTGATTGGTTAAACGAAAATAAAGGGGGTGGCTGGAAAGATGTTATTATAGACCTTACAAAAATATCTAATATTGAAAACTCACCTGTTATAGGTACATTGCCTGATTTTATTGTTAGGCTAAATTATTCAGTAACTGCTGCAGCTAGTGATGTAATATCAATAGATAGTATAAAACAAGTAGTTGATAAAAGAGGAACTTGGAATGGCAATTATAAATTTTATTATAGTTGGGTATATGACAGAGTTCAAGAAACTGGTTATTATGAATTTAGTAATCAAAGGAATGGTATATTTTTACAAAATGAACGACTTGGTTTAAAAACAATAATAAGAGAACTTTCTACAGGTGGATTTGGTTCTAGAGGAAAAAGAATTACTGGTGCAAATATTTATTATAAAGAGTATGATAAAGATAGACAAGAAGAAGTTATTGATGACCCATTTCTTTTAGCTAAATGTGATTTTGAAAAAGGTGTTATTAAAAGTCAAGGAACATCTATAAATGCTTGGTCATTAGGAGATACTGCAACTGATCATTATACTCATACTGCATTACAATTTATAGACCCTAGCCTGTCTAATACATTTAGTATCAATGCTGGTTACAATTATGACCCATTAAATACTATAGAAGAAATTAGATTTAGAACTGCAGTAAGTCTTAATAGAAGAATGTATTATGGTAATGTAGATATATTATGGGAAAAATTTGAAGGTGAAACTAATTATAGAAGAAACTTGTATGGAGATAGAATATACAAATCGTTACCGAATAAACCTGATGTAATACCTTCAGAAAACTTTTTAGATGTGGATATTAATGATGGTGATGAAGTAACTGCATTAGCTTCTTATGCTGATAGATTACTTGTGTATAAACACAATACAATGTATTTACTTAATGCTACAAAAACATTAGAATACCTTGAAGATACTTACAAACATATGGGAGTTTTTGGTAGTAAGTGTGTATGCTATACAAATAAAGGTGTTGCATGGGTAAATCTTGATGGTGTATATCATTACGATGGAGAACAGGTTGTAAATTTAATTGATAAAAAATTATCAAGGTCTGTATTTGCATCACACCTTACTGTTAGCTCAGATGAAAAAGCATTTACAATAGCATATGAGCCAAAAGAAAAACATATAATTATATATGCTGATAATGGTAATGGTTGGATATATAATATTGTTGGTGAGTCTTGGTCAAAGTCTGATGAGGGATTAAATGACTCTGCAAATAAAAGAAGTAATTTAGAATTACATGATAATTTAGTTTCTCAAGTAAGTATAAATAGTAGCAATGCTGTTTCTTTTCATAGTTACTCATTAAATAATAGTGCTAGTAGTACTATAGTTTTTGATATAAGAACTAAAGATTTTTCAATAACAGATATTGGTCAAAGAAAAAATATAAAAGCTATATACCTTACATATAAAGGAACAATGTCTGGAGCAAGGAAAGTAAGTTTTGAATACTTTGCAGACAAACAAAGTGTTGCTATAGCAGTAGACCCAAGCGATTTAACTACTAGTCCAAGTGGGTATAATACAATTAAATTAACCCCTAATCCAAAGTCTAGTGGAAGAAACGTTCATACGATTCAGCTTAGAATAAAAAGCAGTGGAGACAATGGTCTTGCATTTAGAAACTTTGAGTTACATGACATATCTGTTATATACAGAGAAAAGAGTATAAAATGAGAAATAAAAAAGCTATAAGAGCCTCACGACACGAATCTCAACCAATTACCAGTAATACAGCTGTTAATCCACAAGAAAATATTGCTATAAGCAATAAAGGTTTAGTTAAAGAAATAAACTTTAATGGTAAAATATATCAAATAAATATGAGTGAGAAATAATATGAGTTACCAAAGAATAGCCAATAAAGCATTAGGAGATACTAGAAGCATTTTAGATGAAGCTTCAGATTCTGCTAAACAAGCAAAAAAAAATATGCAAAGAGTAGATGAGATTAATGCATTCTTATCATTACAAGCAATTAGAAATAAAAATTTTAAAGACTTTGAAAAAAGATATAATTCAGTTTTTGAAAATGCAAAAATATCAGGGATGATAGATAATACTAAATTACCTTCTGCAAGAGATGTGTTTAATAAAAATGAAAGAATACCTATAAACGATAAGTTTTCAATGCATTTTGAAGAGTTAGAAAGCTTAAAGCTCTTGTATGCAATGAATGACCCTGAAGTAAAAAAAGCAATGAGTGATATACTTAATTATGGAGAGGAAGATAAAGGAGTACAAGATGGAACCAAATGATCTTATTGATAATCAATATTTAAATAATGAATTAGAAAATAATAGAAATCTTTTTGGGCAAAATGGAAGTCCTATTGTTGATTACTTAGGAAAAGTTGGTCAAAATATTTCTCAAGGTCTAAGCAGTTTAATGACTAAAACAACTAATAATAAGCAACCATCTTTAGTTGGTGGCACAGGAAATACAGATACTGTAAGTAAAAATCAAAGTAATAATCCGTTATTTATGGGTATAGGTATGGATAGCGTAAATAAAGCACTAAATGTAGGTGCAGGTGTTATGACTGTAAGTAATTATATTGCAGGTCAAGATGCATATGATAAAACTATTGACAAAATGGAAGAAGCTTTATCTGAAATGAGTTCAGCAAAAACTCAGATAGGTGGTCAATTTTCTTCTGACTTACTTGAATTACAAAGTGACTTTAGTCAAAGAATGCAAACAGATGCTGTTTCTACAATGAGACAAAACAGAGGTCAGTTTCAAGAAATAGAAAATATAAATACAGATTTTAATAGTGGGCAAATACAAGGTTTAAAAGAAAACTTATTACAAGATATAAACACTAGGTTAGAAGCAACTGCTGATTCTCAGCGTTTAAAACTAAATGAAGTAATAGATAATATGCAAGATACAGCATTAGGTGCTACAGATAGAATATCTTCAAGCATGAAAAGTGTTGAAAACGAAATGAAAAAAGTAAAAGAAGCTAAAAGACAATCTCTTAGAAATACTCTTACTGAAGTTGCTGCTCTTGCTTCAACTGCTATAGACCCTACAGGTATTACTGGAGGTGTATTAAGAGCAACTAAATTTGAAAATGAATACTCATAGGTGATAGTATGTCTGACTTATTAAATAGAATAAATAATCAAATATTAAAAGAAAAACAAATAAATGCTGGGCAAACTGCAAGTCTAAGTGCTAATAATGTTTTTCAGTTAGCTAGAAACAATGATAGAATTATTGAGCAACAAGTAGAAAAAGCTTTTAGTGCAGTAGAAAGAGATAATACTTTTGAAAACATAGAAAGACAGATTGGTATATTAAAAGATTATATGCCAGATGCTTTCCTACCTCAAACAAAAGCTGTATTAGAAGTAGGCGTTAATAATTTATTAAATCATAAAAACTTTTTACAAAAAAGAAATGAAGGTATTGATGCAGTTACTGACCAAATTAGAAAATTAGATGATGATGATAACAAAGAAGGTTTATTTGCTATACAAGATAATATTAAAAAATTAGTAACTACTAATATGTTAAACGATGAAAGTTATAAATATGTATCTGGTCAATTAGCTACTAGATTAGATGAATTACAACAAGAAGATATAAGACAAATTGAATTTGATTTTGCACAAGCATTGCCTTCTATATATCAAAAAGAAGGAATAAGTGGAGTTAATGTTGCTATTGCAAAAGCTATGCAAAGTTCTGAAGACCCTACTATACAAGATAGATTACAAAAATTTGTAAATAACTTTACAAGTAGATTAGATAAAAGTACTAAAGCTTTAGCAGAAGAAAATCAATTTATGTCTGGTCAATCAATGAACAGATATATTACTACAGTTAAAGGACTTGATTCAGATATTGGTGATGCTATAGATACTTATATAGAAACTGTTTCACCAAACTCTTCAATGGCACCTCCAAAATTAGCAGAAAGACAAAAAATATATACAAGTGGTTTTAATACAAGATATGGCGGTGGCTCTGAAAGAAGTGAACCAAATTTTCAAGTACAAAGAGAACTTGAGAATAAATTAGACCTTATTGATGCATTAATGAGTATTCCTAAATTAAGAGAAGCACAAGATGAATATGCTAATAAACCAATAGATGATGATAAAACTGCAAGAGATATAATTAGAGACTTTGACCATCCAATGCATAGAGCAACTGTAATGGATCAATTACAAATAATTAGAGATTATTATAATGATGGAACTCAAGTTACTAAAGATGCTCATGTTCATGGATTATCAATGGTAGATAAACTTATTCAAAGTCTAGATTATACTTACGATAATTCTCCACAAATTTATGGTTTTGGTGGTAATTGGGGTAAGTCAGATGTAATTGATACAAAAGATACAATAATGAATCAAACTTTTTTATCTACAGATAGTACAACAACTCGTAATCAAGCAAATAGTAGTTTTCTAAGGTAATTATGTTAAGACCAATTCAGAAAAAAAAGAGAAATGAAATACCAGGGGAACTAGATGTTCCTCAAAGCAGTTTAAGAACTATTGAGTTTGACCCTTTCCTTGAGTTTGGAGATGAGAAAACTAAACATAAACCATATGAAAATTTTATAACTGCTTATAATGATGTATTAAATCAGCAAGGCTTACCATCTATGAAGTTTGATGGTAAAAGTTATCACAATATAGATAGAACTCAATCAAGTGATGATTTAGAATTATACAATTCTATTGGTCGATTTGTAGAAGCAAATCTTAATACATCTCCTAGTTATGAAAAAACAGTACCTGCAAGTAGAAGAGAAGAGACTAGGGATTACTGGACTGACCATATGTATGGTTTAGTTAAAACAATACAGAAAAAATCAGAAGCTTTACCATTATCAGATAAAAGTAAGAACGATGTCAATTTTCTTTTAAATGAATATATGAATAGGTCAAGAGCTGGTATAAGAGGATTTGCTCAACAACAAACATCAAACTTTAATAACTCAGTATATCCTAGTATGGGAGAGAATGTAGATGCTATGTTGTCTAGTATGGCAGCTGGTGTTGATTTAAATATGCCAAGTCTTGGTGAAGTTATGGGAAAAGATTTTGGTGTTATTTCTGAACAAATAAGAAAGCAATCAAAAGAACAAGCACAGGCAAAAGGCTATGGTACAATGTCTACAGAAGAAATGTGGAATGACGCAACTAAAGCCACTGATTATGGTAGGATTGTATGGAATGTAATGAATAATGCTTTTGTTAGTTTTCCTCAACAAATACCTAGTTTAATATCTAGTGTTCCTAATTTAATGATGGCTAATCCTAAAACTGCTTTAGCAAGTTTTTTAGTTAGAGGTGGTTCTGCAGCAACAGGTCTTGGATTAGGTTACTTGCAAGAATCAGGTGCTATGGTTTTAGATATTCAAGAGGAATATCAAAGGTCAAAGTCTAGAGCAAAATCTTTAAGAGAAACTATGTTAGACCCTAATCATTCTACATATAATCCAAAAAGATTTAACGAACTTTTTACAATACAATTAAATAACGGAGTATCTAAAACAATAGATCAAATGACTGATGATGAGATTAGACAAGCTAGTGAAAGTATTGCTAAGAGATATGGTGGATTTAGTACAGCTTTAGAAGTTGCAAATACTGCTGGAGATATTTTTCTTGGTAAATATGCTGGTACTTTAAATAAGCTTATTAACAATCCTAAATCAAAAAAGTCAGTTGTTAAATCTTTGTTTGCAAGTCTTTCAAAAAAACCTTATGTCTCAGCAGCTGGATTTGAAGGTTTAACAGAAGGTGGTCAAGAATTTACAGCAGAGTATATGAAAAGTTTAAATATACCTGAATATGATATAAGCATCCCACAAATAATAGAAAGTTCTATTATAGGTAGTATATATGGAACTGCATTTAAAGGCTTTGCAGATATAGGCGATGCAGTAAGGGGTATAAATAAAACTACAGATGGTGTTACTCTTACTGATACTGAACTTGAAAGCAGTAATAAAACTGCTGAAGAAAGAGCAGTTCCTAAAAGTTACGACAATGATTTAATTGTTGGTATGTTAGCTAATGAAAATTACGAACAAGCTATAGCTGATAAATACGATGTATCAGTAGATGAAGTAAAACAAAGAGAAGTTGAAATATTAGCTGGTAACCCTCAAGCTCTTTTAGAAAAAAATGTAAAAGAAATATTAAGTGCTTCTCCTGAAATGTTAGAAGATTATGGTTGGAATAATCCTTACCCAGAAATTAAAACAGATATTACAGAAGAAATAGATGAACTACCTGGTGAAGAATCATTTGATATTGATGAAGCAAGTATTGAAGCATATGAAGGCAATAATAAGTTAAATAATAATGTTGAAAGAGACATTATTCTTATGGAAATAAATAATATTGATTTAGAAATACGAGAGTTACAAGAAACTAATAATCCAACAGTTGCCGCAGAAAATCAAAAAAGATATAGAATTGCAGAGCTTGAAGAAAGAAGAAGACGTTTAATAAAAGAAAGTAATCCTGATACTATTGCTAAAAAAAGACAAAAGAAAATAATAGAAACACAACAGAAAAAAGAAAATGTTCCTGTTATTGGAAAGGATGTTATTTTAAGAACTCCAGCATTAGGTGGTACAAAAGCTAAAATAATTGGAACTTTATCAAAAGAAGGAAGAGACAATATAATGGTTGTTGAACTTCCTAATAAACAAATAAAGAAAATTAGTGTTAGCAATATGCAATTTGTTACTCAGACTAGTGAAGTAATGGAGTTTCAAAAAGGATTAAAAGGATTTAAAAAAGGTTCAAAGCCTGTACAAAAACAAACACAAGCTCCTAAAGTAAAATTAGAAAGAGAACAATATAGTACTGAGTTAAGAAAATTAAAATCAACTATTAGCAATATTGAAGCTCAAATTAAAAATTTTGAATTACAAGACTTAGGAGAAGGTGACCCTCCTTATGATACTGCTATAGAAAATTTAAATAAAGTTAAAATTAAATCTGCTCAAACAGAATTAAACTTATATAAAACTAGCAAACAGACATCAGCAGTTAAAAAAGCTATTGCTAGACAAGAGCAGTTAATTAAATCATTAAAAGGTGAGCCTCAACAAACTAAACAAAAAGAAATTAAAGATAACACTTCAGATGAAATTAGTGCTGAAGACCTTAGTACTGTAGTAAGTGAACTTGAAAAAAGAAAAGAAAAAAAATTAAAAGAACTTGAAAATGAAAGTGCAGGATTAGAAAAAGATTTTATTAGAGAAGATATTGCAAAATTAGAGGAGATGATTAATGAACGAAAAGAAAGAATAAAAACAAAACAAGAAACATCACCTGAAAAATCTTTAAGAGAACTTTCAAATGAATATAATATTCCAAGACAATGGATGTCTAAATATTTAGGTGCATTAAAAAAACCAAAACCAGCTTTATTTTCTATATTACAAGGAAGTAAAGTTGTTAGTACAACTGAAGTTGACAAAGGGTCTATGGGGGCGGCTAAAATAGAATTAATTGTTCAAATTAAATCAGATTTAGATTTTCATATAAAACAACTAAATAAATTTAAAAATAAAATAGAAGAAATATTTTCTGATGTTTATAATAGCGATGACGCTTTTGTTTCGCCTGACGACTCAGATATGTTTAAAAACAAAATAACTGTAAAATTTATAAAAAAGAATGATTCTACTCCAAAAGCATCTTTTGATCCTAAAACTGATAAAACAACAGGTGGAATGAGTGAGGTCAAAGAGGATATAGAAACTGATGATGATGGCTACATAGAAAGTTTAGTTCAATCAGCTGACGCAGAAAACTATGTAGACCCTGAAGATATGGATGCTAGTGAAACTGTAAAAATAAATATAAACAATATTATTAGAGAAACTAAAGAAACTACAGAAGAAACTCAGCAAGAAGATGAAGGAGGATTTACAGAAGAAGAAGCAAAAGAAGCTGTTATTGAATTTACTGGAAGAGGTATAAATGATTTATTTGAAGATTTAGATGATACTGATATAGATAGTGATGAAGATACTGAATTGTTTTCTACTGCTAGTTCAAATGAAATAAGACTTACTGGTGGTCAGAAAAAAAGATTTGATAAAAACATGCATAGACTTTGGAAACAAGCAAAAGATAAGTATGGTCTTACTGAATCTCAATTTTTAGAGTTTGTAGAAATGACTAATCCATATTGGGAAAAAACTCCTTTTGCTGATAACTGGAGACTTTGGAGCGAAACAAAATTAAATAGTTCTAAGTTTAAACAGACTTACAGAAGAACTATGGATAAAATATCAAGAGGCATTGGTGATTTTCTTACAGGTGAAAGTGCAATGGAAGATGAGTTTAAAACTATTGTTATAGATGCATTTGAATATGTAAGAGAAAATATTGGAGATATTGCTGGTGATATTGAAAACACAGATCAAAGTGTAAAAGATTATACAAAGATAGCTAGAACATTTTGGGTAAGATATAATTATAACATTACTCCTGAAAAAGCACAAAAAATAAATGATACTGTTATACAATTAATTAATGATGACCCTGAGAATGCTTTTGAAAATTCTTTAATTGCTCTTAGTGACCCTGATTTTGACTTAGTTACTCCTGAAGGATTTACTTTAGCTGAACAAATTAAAAGTGGAGATGGAACACCAAGAAGATTATTTAGAAGATATTTTAATGCAGTACATAATTTAAATAGTGGTACTTCAAACAAAAGTGTAAATGGCGATATTGTAGAGTGGGAAGGTATTATATATGCAGCCGCATCTGAAACAAAAGATACTTTTGATAAAGATGGTAAATTAAAACCAAAGATAGGAAAGTTTAGAGCAACTGGTCCAAAAGGATTTGATGGTAATACTAGACCAGAAGTTGGATTAAAAAGATTTTATACTAGATTTATAACTAAAAACTTTTTTAGCATGATGAAAGCTAAAGATATATACAGACCTATTAAACTTGGTAAAACAGAAACAGGTAGACAAAAATGGGGCGTTAAAGGAATATATGGTTTTATAAGTGGAAATGTAATTTGGAACTTATATAGAGATGGATTTGTTAAAAATGGTTTAGTTCCTATATCTAGTAGGGGAGAAGATGGTAAGTTAATTCTTGCAAGTATTACAGATGAAACAAGAAATGCACAAAAAAATATAAAAGCATTTTTAAGAGAAGAACTAAAACCATTCTTAAAACTTAAACCAGATGATGAAAGTAAAGATAGTCCTAAATGGAATAAAATAAATAGAATGTTTAGTAACATGTTAAGCCCTCAATATTTTAACATGAAAGAACAAGAATTATTTCTTCATGTATTTAAAGGTGATTTTAAGTTGTATCAGCAACATGCTATACAAAGACATTTAGCATTAAAAGAATTGTTTGGTTCGCAGTATGTATTTATGAAGCCAGAAGTAATAATGAAAAGGATTAAAATACCTTTTACTCCTGTTACAACTTCTCCATCTTTACCTAGTAGAAAAGTAATGTACATAGATAGTGCTACAACAAGTATAAGATATGTACCTAACGGAGGTGAAACTGCAAACAATAAAGCGATTACAGTACCTTTACAACAAATGATTGATGGAGAAATGCAATATATTGGCGATGGTCAAACTCTTACATCAGAGTCTGTTTTTGCAATAGAATATCCTGAACATTTTGGTACAGACCCTGATGCAAAAAGAGCTAAGACTGTGCAGTATGTTGCTAATGGAGACAATGTTCATGCAGCAAAGCATCAAGAAATGACATTAGACTTAGGACCCGATGAATATGCAGAATTTGTTGACCAAAAAGGTAAAGTTATTGCTACTGCTATAAGAGATACTAATGGACATGTTGAATTGTATAATAGCGAATCAGTTAGACTTGACCACTTAATGACTAATGATGAAGCAAAAATACATGAAGGTGATTATACTGATATGAATACAGTACATGAACTACCAGGAACTGCAATAGGTATGATTCAATTTAGTCCTCCTAAACAAAAGAACTCTAGTATGTTTAGTAGTCAGCTTAGTTACTATATAAAAGACAAATTATTTCAACAGGCAATTATGGACAAGTTTGATAATATAGATCAAAATGCAATGAGTCCTAAAAATATTATAAATAGAATATTAAAATATGCAAATGAGGGTGAGGCTATTAATAAACTATTAAAAGAAGCTGCTCTTAGATTTTATGATGTTGTGCCTCAAAATATTGAAGAACTAGGAAACTTAGGTGTAGGTAGACATCCAAGTATTAATCAATTCTTAAAAGAAATATTAAAAAACAAAGTATTAAAACCTTTAGCTGATTTTAAAATGAATGGTAGTCACTTAGATTTTAGAGCAGATTATAAAGGAAGAGTAAACGATAAAGAAACTATTATAGGTGCAAACCCTGGGTTAATAAAAGAAGTTCTTTCAAGAGCTGGTAATCCATCTAATTTAAGAACTGGTGAAGAAAGATTAAATTTTGTTAATAATTGGTTAAAGAAAAATAAATTTTATACTATGATTGTTAGACATCCAGTTGCTAGTAGTGTTGGATATGGATTATATAGAATAAAAGAAATAGACCCTACTATAGGTGATTCATTTATTATAAGTCCAAGAGAAGTAAAAGAAAGATTTGAAGGAGACCATGACCATGATACTGCACATTTAGTATGGCTAGACGATGAGTTTTATGGTCAGCTTAAAAAACAACTACAGCCTACTAAAGGATTAGCATTAAGTAAATATAGAAGTTCAAATGAAGCAAGAACACTTGACAATATTAGTGGAACATTAGAAATGATTGATGTTATGACATATGGAGAAACTGCTATTGGTGAGATTGTAAACACAACAAGATTTGCAGGTGCATTAAATAGTATGTTTGGAAGAGATGGATATTTAGATTTTACTTTCGGTGGTAAACTTATAAGAGTAAAAGCAACTCCTTTAGATATGATTGTTAAAGATGATTTTGTAATAGATGAAAATGGAAAACCTTTTGAAGGTAAACTTGAAGATTTATTAAGATTATACTTACAAGCATCTGTAGACCATCCAAAAGTTTTATTACTTAAAGATTGGAAATATAGTGTTACAAAAATAAGAGATTATTTATTTTATGATCCAACTAATCCTGATGCTCCTTTACCAGATGAAATAACAGAAGTATTAAATCAAGGATTTTTAAAAATGGTGTTAGGTATAAATAGTGTCGTTGATAATCAAAGACAAAGTGGTGGTATGGCTGTTGATTTTGATACATTGTTTAACCAATCTATGATGTATAGTGCTTTTGTTGAAGACAGAAAAGGATTCTTATTAGAAATGTTTGGAGAACAAGATAGAGATTCAGACCAAAAAGCAAAAGAATTATTACAAGGATTTGATGCATTGTTAATTGATGCTAAGTTTGCAGAAAATTCTGACCAACCTACAAGTTTGCAAGAAAAAATATCTGTAAGTCTTGCAACTATTATAGATAGATTTCCAGGTGGTAGACAAAGGTTTTTTAATACTCATTATGATTTGTCAACAGAAGTTCATAGACTAGCTACTAGACAAACATTTCAAACATTTAAAGATGAATTAGCAGACTTAGCTGATACTAGCAAAGATTCTAATTTAAAATCAGCTCAAGTTTATGCACAACAATTAGGAGATTCTTTAGCAAAGTTATTTGAAAGTAAAAAGAAAAATGGTGAAACTGAATCAATTAGTTTCTTAGATAAAATGACTAGTAAAACTTGGGATTACTCTAAAGATTTTATAACTTTTTATAATACATGGTCAAAAAAGTTTGCAGTACTTGACGAAGCTAATAAAAAAGCAGCAACATTCTTTTATCTTAATGGAGTTATAAGAGGAGAGATTGGTTCAATAAGAAAAGATTTAAGAACAATGCCTCCAGTAAAAGAATTTGGAGAAACTACATTAGACCCAGATATTATTAGAGAATATTTTAAAAATTATAACGATATATTATCTAACCAGTATAAAGATTCAAAATATTTAACTAGTGTTAGAAATAATAAAGTTATGTCTCATAATCAAATGAAAAAGGAATTAGGTTGTGGCAGATAATAAATGCAAAGTAATAGAAGAAAAAGAAGTTTTAGATGACGATGATGTAAAAGCTGTAAATCTACATTATGATGAGCTTGATAAATCATTTGCAGATGTAAGCTTTAGTGCAAAATTACAAAAAGTAGATAAAGCAATAGGTAACTTTGTAAATAGGGCTGTAAATGCTACTATGAATATTGCAGACTTAGGAAGGCAAGGAACTCTTAATGAGGCTAAAGTAAAAAAATATTTGGATAGAGCTTTTGCTACTGAAGAAAAACAAAAGAAAGAACAAGCTTTAATAGTAACAAAAATAATGTCAAACATCAGGTTAAATCCTGATTTTAAAGCATTAGCTGAAGATATTATTTTTGATGTAACTGCTAAAATGAATTTTGATGAGCTAAGAGCATTAGGTAGACCTGTCGATATTGATCCTTTTACAAAACTTCCAAACTTATATCAGTTACCAATGGAAGAACTTCGTATTATATATAATTATTTAGCACCAGCTTTTGATGTAGATAAAGATGGTAATGCAAGAGGATTAATGAAAGGTAATATTGCTTTTGAATTTGCTTTACCTAAATCTGTACTACGAAGTGCAGTTAGTAAAAAAGTTATGGAGTTTAAAGAACAGATATACAAATTCCCTATGTATTTAAATAGAGCTATGTCTACATATAATGGACCTATAGATGTTCCTTCACATCTTGAAGCTCAACTTACTCACCCAGATACAGACATACCTCAAGTAGATGGTATAAGAAGAAATAAAGCTGGTTTAAAAGATATATACGATAATCTAATGACAACCATGCAAGCCTTTCTTAAAGGGCAAGGAATGATTAATGAAGACATACATCTGCACCAACTTGTTACAGACATTATGTTAGGTAAAGCATTCATAAGAACTGATGAAGAAGGTTTTGGTAAGGTGTATAGTTTTGTTAATGAAGTTCCTGTAGGAGTTTATGAAAGTTCAGGAGACACTAAGTTTCAATGGAAAGGTAAAAAGTTTGATAAAAAAGTATTAGAAAAATTAAGAGAAGAAAATCCTGAATTTAGTATGACAGATTATGTTGTACCTTATCAAATAACATATGAAAAAAATACTAAGTTTGGAGAAACAGAAACTGTTACTTTACCTCAAGTTGACTTTGGTATGAATAAAATAAAAACTGGAACATCTACTATGTTAATTGCAACTGCATTTGATTCTAGTTTGCAACATATAGATACTATACTTGAAGAAGTTGGACTTGACAATCAAAACTCTTTAAATAATTTACAACAACAATATGATTCTATTGTAAAAAGATTTAAAAAAGATAAAATAGATTTTCCTGAAACTTTATTTGGTGAGATACAAAACGAACTTGAAACTTTTAAAGACCAACAAAAATTAATAGAAGATGCAATATATGAAAGAAATCAAAATAGATTAAAAAATAAAGTTCAGAATGTATCAGAAAGATATGCATTAGAAGATGGGACTATTATTAAAGGTAATTTTGTAAAAAGGTATTACCCTAGAATGTATTATAATCACAATTTAGGTGAAGCAATTACTGGTGCATTAGAAAATATAGATAACGAAATAAGTTTGTTAAAAATAGCTGTACTTCCAACTGATAGTCCTACTGCTCAAGAAGCTAAATTACGAAATACAAGAATAGAAAGATTAAGTAGTTTGTTAAAAGCTAAATCTAATTTACAACAAGCATTATCAAGATATACTGAACAAGATGGTAGTGCATATAAAGATGATGATATACCTGATGCTATAAGACCTTATGAAAAACATTTTAAATCTGTAAGTGGATACATACCTTATAAGTATGTAAGAAAAGATTCTAGTGTTGTCTTTGACATGATAGCTAGAACAAAAAGAAACATTGTTAGGGGTGAGACTCTAATGAAGATGTTAGAAGCTTATGCAGACGTTGATGATGCTGGATATAGAAACTATTTAGTAAATCAATACAGAAAAGCTTTTGGAAGTATTAATGCTGAAGGAAGTTTTTTAGGTATGAGATTTAGTATGAAAGACTTATCTAGATTAACAGGAGGTAAAGTTAATGATAGGTCTATGCGTAAGTTTGTTTTAGGAATGAAAAGTTTACATACGTTTAGTAGTCTTGGAGGATGGTTGACTGGTCCACTTAACATGGCAGCAATGGTAAATAAATTTATGGAAGTAGGTTATGATTCTACACTGACTGGATTTATTGATATGCAACTAGAAGAAAACCAAGCCTTAATTGTTCAGAGTGGAATATTAAGTTTTGAAGATGTTGTTGAAACTCATGTTATACAATATGGAAATCCTGAAGAACAAAAAAGTTTTAATAAATTAAAAAAGAAATATGAAAAAGCTATTAATTCAAAAGACCCAGATGTAACTCAAGCTGAAAAAAATCTAGCTAAAGGTTTATTAAAAATAATAGAAAAAAATAATAGTAAATGGACACAAGTAACTAGGTCAATGGCTAACTGGGTTATTACAGGAAAGTTAAGATCAGTACCAGGAGAAAGTCCTAGTAGAAGTATTGGTAAGTTTCTATTAAACCTTAGACAATATGTGTCTATGAGTCTTACAGAAAAATTAGTAAGGGGAACTTCTTTTATGATAGGCGTAAATCATGCTATTGCATCGGGAGCAGCTACAGATAAGACTGACCCTATAGCTATTAAATGGGGTCAAGAAATGGTAAATCAACTTGATTTTACATTAGGTGCTGAAGGTGTTGGAGATATGTTTGGTAATGATATTATGCAATGGTTTCATCATATTAGAGTATGGTCTACTCAAAGAATGTCTTATGGTTATCATGCTTATAAAAGAATGTATCTTGCTAACTATGGATATACACCTAAAGATTTTAGTGGAACACAAAACATAAAAGCTGGATATGGATTTTTAAAAGCATTATTAACTCAAGCTATGGGAAGTGGTGCTAAAGTGGCAGGACCTGCAATAGGTGCTTTATATGGTGCAACTGCAATAGCTGGTGCCCCTGCAGCAGCAGTAGGTACTATGGCAACTGTAGGAGGAGCGTTAGGATATCTTACTGTTAAAGGTATACATAGTCTAACAAATATAAGAGAAAGAAATAAAGCAATGAGAATAGCAAATCCTAATAAAGCAAAAGGTGCTCAAATGCTACTTATGCATGGATTTACTTCTGCACTTTATGATTTAATTTTATTTAATATAGATATGGATTGGGCAAAATTAGGTGCGACTGCACAAGGTGTGAAAACTTTAAAAAACTTTATGTTTAAATCGAATGTAAATAAGGTGGGACCTGCACTCACTTCCCCACTTCTTCGTGCTACTTTTATGAGTACTTATATGTTATATAAAGCATTATCAGATGAAGAAGAAGTAGAAACTCATGATTGGGTTAAGTTGTTCGGTAGTGCGGCTGGACTAGGTGCGATGTTTGTTGCTTACTCACTACTTGACATATTTTTTGATAGCAATGGTATGAGGAATAGAAAGTATCACACTCAGTTAGATTGGGGTAAACAAGCTTTTAATATATCTCCTCTTAATATAAGGTCATTGCCAGGATTTGTTAATACAGAAAACATATATAAATCAGCACAATTTACTAAAAAATATTATGATGCTTTTGGTATTGATATTTTACCAGGTCCAATAGTACCTCCAACATCTATGCCAAAGAAAATAAAATAATTACTTGTATATGATATTGTTTATTGTATAAAATATATATGAGAGCGTTAGGGCGTTTTCGTGGGGTTTAGTGGGTTGGCTTAATTGCTGACCCACTTTTTTTTTACTGTTCTTCGTCAGTAAGACTTACATTTTTATTGACTGCATCAACAACATGAGCGGGTAATACTTCCTGAATCTGATTAACTAAATCATCTTTTTCAGTTATGCTCATTGGTTTTAAATGTCCTAGTTGTTTAAGCCAATGTAAACAAACAGCTAATATTTCTTCATACTGTCCGTTTTTTTGTAGTTCTTTTGCGACTTGATCCATTGACATTGCCATTGTTTTTCTCCTTTTCTTTTAATTTTATTACTCTTTCTAACCATTTATCATATGGTTCTACAACATATGGTATGCCTCTATCTTCTTTTATAACTTGTATATCTACTTCATCAGATGGCATCATCCATTGTGCAATCTTCTTACGACATTTAGCTTGTACTTTAATAACTCCGTCAATTAATAAATCAACTTCTTCATGCCAACCAAGTGACTGACCATTACTACCCCAAGCTCTTACGCAATTAAGACCCATATCTTTTGTCATATCTCTTAATAGATATTCAAATCTATTGCCTTTAGCTTTACTTTTGTTTGCCATTTTCTTTCCAATCTGAATATACATTTATAGATATAATAAATAAAACACTACCTACTCCTAAACAAAACACAGAAAAAGATATTATTAGTAAGTGTGTTATTGCTTCTGCTATTATCATATTACCTCCTGAGCGAGAGGGAAGTCAAAAAAATCGGACTCACTACATCCGACCCAAGAAGGAGGAGGGCTGACTTCCCTCTATCATTATTTACATTTAGGACATGTTGCCTTCTTTTTGCCATAAGTAGGAAAGTCTACTAAATAAATTATCTTATGAGTTCCTCTAAGATATTCTTTTGTTTCTATACTTTCCCAGCATTGATTACAAGAATTGCAGTATGAAATATTTCTATCTGCTCTTCTTGCATCGGCTTTCCAACCATGTCTTTTAAGTGCTAAGTTTTGTTTATATTTAATCATTATCATTTAATATTGATAAAACGCCTTTTGCAGTTTCTTCAATCGGATAAGCTTCGGGAACTATAATTTCTGTTTTATCATGTCTTACAATAATGTTTTCATGAAATAAACATTTATTACCATTGAATCCCATAGTTATCATTCCTCCTGTGCCATAACGAACTTTTGCTGCCACAATTTGATTTTGGTCTGGACCAAGTTCTGATTCTTTGTACTTATCCTTGTATTCATAATACACAAATAAAATGTTTTCTGCAACCTGTTCTATACTACCACCTTCTGACAAGTCTGACATCTTAGGTACTTTATCAATACGAGCTTCTATATTACGATTTAACTGACTTACAAGTATAGGTATACAATTATATCTCTTAGCAGTTTCTTTGTAACTACGCATGATTTCTTCTATCTCAAAACGTCTGCCATCATTTTTACTTTGTACTCTAATAAGCTGTATGTAGTCGTCAATAACAATATCTGGTTTATACTTATTAATAACTGCATTACTATCCTGTAGTGTAAACAATGTGTCAAACATAAATAATTTATCTTTGTATTGCTTAATATTATTCATTGATTCTGATAGATTTTCAATAGTTTTTTCATCCATATTTCTACCACCACCACGAATCTTACTATAGTATAGTTCTTTATGAGATAACACGAGTAACTTTTTCATCATTTCTTTATTACTCATTTCTCTATTAATCATCATTACTTTTAAACCTTGCTTGAGAAGATTGTAACATAGGTTTACAACAAGAGTTGTTTTGCCATGCCCAGGTCTACCACCTATAACTGTTACTTCTCCACGAGTCATACCACCTGCAAGTTTGTTAAGACTATTGTAACCATACTTAATTAGATTTACAGACTCATATATACTTGTTTCTGTATCTGCAACTAATTGTTCAAGATCAAAATCTCTACCTGTAGTAATAGATTGAAACTTGCTACTTATTTTATGTATATCATCTACTAGCTCATTAAATTCTTTATTATCACTAAATGCACCTTTTTGTATCTTTTCTGTTTGTCTAATAAGTTTACGTTTGTAATACTTTTCTGCAACTATTTTAGCATAGTCTTTCATTTGATGAGCCATGCCTAGTTCCATAAGACCAGTTAAAGAATATGCATTAATATTGGGATATTTCTTTTTGTCTTGTTCTGTTAGTGATGCTAGTATTGTGATTGGATTGATGTCGCTTTCTTTTCTATAAAGCTCCATACATTTGTGATATAACCTTTTGTTTGATTCGTTGTAAAACATATCAAAGGTTGTGATATATTTTTTTGCTTCTTCTATTGTGTTTTTGTCGTTGAATATAATTCCTATTACTGCCTCTTCTGCTTCTAGTGATTGGGGCATTAGTTTTAATTCACTCATTTAATCTCCTTACTTTTGTTTCTGCTGCTATGACAGTACGCTCTTTTTTTACTGTCGGATTGCCTTCTTTGTCGTAGCCTTTTGCATTTTCTAGCATGACTAGACAACCGAAATCGCTTGTGTTTAGTACCTTACCAATTGTATCTAAACCAACGACTTCAAATTTATCGTTAATATTTAAATTAACTAACGACTGTATTTTCTTTTTCAATTAATGCATCCTTTATCTTGACCAAATCTACACGCAATTTTTGAAATGCGTTAGACATATCTGTCTGACTACATAGTTCAGAACATTTTTCTGCGAATTGTAGGGCAAGTATTAACCATTGTATTTCACTACGATTAAAACGGATGTTTGCATTTGATTCTTTGTTACTCATATTAATTCCTTTTATAGGCAATCTCTTACGAAATGACGCCAACCATTCATTAACATAATAGGAGTCCTGTATACCACATACTAAAGGACACATTTATCAGCCTCTCATGATTACTTTTTTAAAAAAACTTTGTCAATCGAGACAATAATGATGTAAAAGATTGCCTATTTCTTTTAAAAAGGGTTACAACTTAATTAAATAATAGATTAAATGCACGAAGTTTCAAAGTGTTGCCACTACCAAACATCGTATATCCATTATTCTTTCTCACTTCTGAACTGCCATGATCTACTAAATCTGTTACAGCATTGAACATACGCCAATTACCATGTTCGATTTCGTTGTATTTCTCATAGCAATCACCAAGCTTATCTATCAAGTTAATACCTCTAGTACTATGTTGAGGTTCTGTCCATCTTTTTACTTTTGTACCATCATCCATAACATACATAAATGGTCTTGGCTTTTCTTCTAGTCTCCATAAGTCAATACCAAACTCAACATGATTATTGTATGTTTGTACAAGAGCCTTTGTTTTGATAGCATAAGTACTAGCTTCTTGTATTCTAGCTATCTCAGCTATGTTATCAGCAAACTGCCTTACTCTTTCTGTACCTGTTGCAGTATGTTTTACAGATAGCATAGGTCTCATGTTATCATTTTTAATAGCAGCAGTCCATGTATTAGAACACCATATGCGAATCATACCAGCAAAGAACTTAAATGCAAGTCCTCCGTTATGACTATTTGCAAGTGTAACATAACCTTTGACTTCGCCATTTTTATCGCCAGGAATTATATCATTAACAAAGTCATTGTTTTCCATTTGAACATACACTTCTGCACCATTTTTAAATGAACCAGCACCTGTTACTTTACAACCATATTCTTGTTCAAGCACATCAACTGTATTCATAAAGTCTCTGTTAGATATTGGATAATATCTTTCAGATGCTACATGAAGAGTTTCTTTTGTATCATCTCTATATATTTCATGGAAACCTTTTATTAGTTCGTTTCCAGCATCATATATTGGACCTGTTTTTACATCCCAGTCAAATGGGTAGTCTTGTTTTGGTTTGATCATTTTGTTTCTCCTTCTTTTTTGTTTGCTTTTTCTTCAAGATACCTTTGTATCTTTTGTTCTTTAATGTCTAGGTCTAGCCACGGATTATTCATAGCGTGTTCAAAGTAATCAGCTTCTGCATCGTTACTTTGTTCTTCTAGTTCTAGTGCATACTCTTTCATTTTTCCCATTATTCTTCTCCTTCTTTTTTTATTACGGGTATATTAGCTTCTGTTGCACACCATGCACACACATGAAGCAATTTTTTATCTTCTTGGTCAATACGGAACATACCGCATTTACATCTTAGTTTAATTAATTTCACTCTTCCTCCTCATTTGTTATTAGTGGCGGGTTTGAGCCATGTTTAGCAAGTTCAAATGCTTTATGTTTTTCATGATTTTTTACATTCAAATGAACCATTGCTTTTAAATAGGCAAAACCTTTTCCTTCTTTATGATATTCGGATAACAAGTATTGGTTTATTGTTCTTAGAACTATTTCATAAGGCACAATATCAATAGCATATATGAATTGATTCCATTGTCTAGCCATTGTTTGTGCATCAATAAAAGGTCTAAGTTTTTTACCAATAGTCAACAACTTTTGTTTAATAGGTTCAGGCATATCTTTGTAAATCATTTTTACTTCTACTGCTTGTTGTTGTTTTTGTGTTGTGTATCCACATGCTGGGCATCTCATTCGTTTAATATTCCTCTATTTCTCATCCATCTATTAAAATCTGTAACAAATGCATCATGTAACCATTTACTTTCAAAACTATCTCTTGCTTCCACACTAAATACCCATTCAGTCATGTCTTCTAAACTGCCGCCAAATTCTTCTTTAATGAATCTATCAAACTCTGCATAGTTTTGATTTAGACGATAGCCTTCTGCTATCATGTCTTGCAAGTTTTTATCATCAGACATATTTTATCCTCTTTTAAATTAAAATAGGGGGAATACAAGCAGACCACTTGCCTCATCCCCCCTATCGTTAATAGGTAAATTAATACCTATAGATTAGAATGGTAGGTCATCGTCATCATCTTTAGATGCTATTTCTACTTTACTAGCACCTTCTAATTCAAACAATCCTCTTTCTTTAGCAGTTGTCATTTCTTCACCTTCTTTATTTGTCCACTTCTCATGCACAACGCTAATTACACATTGTGTACCAGAAGCTTGGTCAAGGTCAAGTTCGACAGGTAATGTATAAGCTTTACGCTTTACTGTTTTACCATTACTATCTTCAACTTCAACTACTTTTTCTTCTATATCATATCCAGCAACTTCAAGAAACTTATGATATCTAAAGTTGTTATTTGTGTTTGGTACATGTAGAAGGGTGTCTAAGCCAAGAGCTTTAATATGTGGTGTGTCTTTCCATATCCATATAGGACTAGACCATATATGTCTACCAGCATGATTAGCATTTTCATCACTAATTTTATACTCGACTTGTAGCATATCAGCAACATGATTAACACCATCTTCTGTACGACTTGGTATTACTTTATCTTGTTGCTTCCTTTCTACAGCCACAATAATTGCTTTGTACTTACCTTCTGCAACTATTTCTCTTGATTGTTGTGGTCTATCTGAAGGTACAAACGTAGTTGTTTCCATGTCTAATAAAGCCATTATTTACTCTCCTTTTCATATCGGTTTTTTATTTCGTTAAATGCTAGTTCGTAATTAGTTACATTAATACTACCAGCTTTTATCTTTGTGTTAAGATTGTTTTGCAATTTATTTAGCTCATCAACCTTGTCTTTGTTGCTTTCTCTTAGTTCGTCAAACAACTCTCTGAAAAGAGCATGTTCTTCTTCACCAAGATCAAGTATTTGTTTGCGATAAACATCATCTGCAATATGACACAATCTATTGATTGCTCTTTTTAATGCATTTGAGTTTGCACTCGCAACGTTATAGTCAATATTCACAACATTTTCAGGTGTATGTGGTTGTCCTTTTTTAAACTGCACTCTTGCAGAACCTGGACTAAAGAAATATCTTTGTACACCATTGTCATTTATTGTTAGTGTACCAGATACTGTTACCCATTCGCCACCTAAAAATTGTACAGGATTATCACCTGCATGCACCCATGACCAATTTGGAAAATGTTTGTCAAGCATATGTCTCATCCATGCTTCTTCAACATAATCTGTACCATCACCTTTCTTTTTAATTTGTGTTTTAGGTGTAGGTACTTCTGACCTAGCAGTTGCAAGAGTACGCATTATATGCTCACGACTTTGCATTTCAGCTATATCAGTTGGTATTTGAGGTGCAACATCTTGTATTGCTTTTGCTTTTCGGTTTGGGTTTTTACGTTTCATTAACTCGCTCCTTCGTAGTTAGGGTTTACAGGGTTGTTACAAATTTTGCTATAACTACAATAACTTTTACATTCCCAAGACATAAAAGGTACAGTCTTAGATTGCTCTGGTTCTTGTGTGCTATCAACAACTATTTTTGCTTCATCCCAGTATCTTTTAGCAAAATCAACAAAGTTCATTGGTACTTCTACTTCGTTTATTTTACTATCGTTTTTATTATATCCAATCAAAGCCATATATACTATCTCTTCGTATTCATACTTTTCTTTGTATTTATCTTGAGATAATAACCATGCATATGTGCCTAATTGAAATCTATATTGGTCGCCACTTGTAGAATCAATGGCTCTTTTCTTACCAAATTGTTTTGTCCATGCCCATGTATTAGCAGTTTTGTAATCGTACAAATAACCTTTGTTGTCTTTGACAATTAGTAAATCAAAACTACCACCTAAATTGTAATCGTCATTTGTAATGTATTCTTCTGCATATTTATTTGGAAAATCTAAAAGATTCATGTTCATTGCAGCATCAAGGTCATCGCCAATTAAATTACCTACTTGAAATATTCGTAATGTTTCTGTCTTAAATGGTTCTCTTAAATTAGGATGATTTTTATCGTACCATTGTTTTTTAGCACATGAACCAGCACTAGATGCTGACATTCTATTGCCACTTTGAGATGCTCTTGTCATCTGTTTTGTAACATCATTTGATTTTAGATATAGATCATATGCTTTTATTATATCTGGTTTATTTAAATTTATCATTGTATGTCTCCTCTTGTATGCGGTTTCTTGTTTGTACTTCATAAAGTTTTACATTTTCTACTACATTCTTTTGATTAGCCTGTCTTTTATTGTATTCTTTGCCACGAAGTTCAGGAAATGTTTCTTGTACTTTACGTCTTGCTCTGCCAATACTTGACATAGAAGATATTTGTTTATTAGATAGTAATCTAAAGAATTTTACGACATCCATTGCTTCGTAGTTGTTACCATTATCAAGTGGTAAATAAAACATTGGCACATACTTTGTGTAGTACATGAATGTAAGTCTACTGTCGTTATCTCTAGTTGTTGGGTGCTTTCGTAGAATCATTTCTACTCGGTTAATTATATCGTTACTCATTGCGTTTTCTCCTCCTATTAAATATACTTTAAAATAACTATAAATCCTAATATTATTATAGATAGGGGGAAGGGGATTACGTTATCAGGTATGCAATCCCCTCCCATGTGGGGTCAATTAAAGATATGCTTTAAGTGAGTTTGAACCACTACCCTTGTTTGTGCCTACCAAATCTATGAATGGAACATCTGACCAAGCAATATTAGTAGCGTTTTCTACTAATGTATCTTTAGATGTTTTACTATCTAGACCTGTTAATTCTACTAGGTCTGATTTTGATAGGACTTTAAAGTATTCATCTCTAGCTGTTGCATCATTCAAAAATACTTCTTTTGCTACATCAATGCAAGATTGAATGCCTAGCTTGTCAAACAATACGTCAAGTGTTGCGAAATCAGCATTACTTGATTTTTGTTCAAACCAAAGTCTAGTCATTTGTTCTAGCATTTGCTCATCAGTATCTATCTTTTCATCATGCAAAGGATGATAAGTTGGAGCTTGGTCACCTTCATAACGATATGGTAAATCAAGAATCATACTAGCTTGTAATTCGTATATCAACCATTGTAGTACAATAAGGTTTCCATTTTCATCTCTTTGTCTTGTAAAGACTTTTCTATCAATATAATCAACAATAAATCCAGCAAGCCATTTGTTGAACTTATTGTAATATAATTGATAAGGGTCTTTTGCATCTGTTGCAGCAACTTCAACATCAGTATCATTTACAGTTGGTGAATCTTCTACTGCTGTTTTTGGTATAGATACATAGAACTGAGGATGCCAAGAGTTACCATTCCAACCATCTATTGTCACTTTTGAGATTGGGAAATCAGTATCTTTCTTAACTCTAGCTTTTATCTTTGACAATTTATCATTCCAATCAAAATGAATTGTGTATTCAGAACGAGGGCAATCTTTTATCTCTATACTATTTTTTGTTAAGAATGCACCCATTTCTGTTTCATTTAAGAACATTTCGTTTAGTATATCTTGATCAGTTGTAAACTGCTCTGACTCATACTCTTTAAACAATGTTCCTGTAAACTCATGTGTTACACCATAGCTTTCTTCGTATGCTCTTAGCTTATCTATGCCAACAGTATCTTTTAGATATTGTAATCTTCGTTCATCAGATGTGAGTTCTTCGACCATATCCTCACAAAATGATTCAAAGTTTTGACTTCCCCATCCATAATCATCTATTTCTCTTACAACATTTTCTCTTACGAAGTCTCCTTCATCTTCTATCCTCAACAAATCGACCATAACGCTCTCTTGTCTTGCAATTGTAACTCTTGATATTGTTTCAAGACAATTTATTAGATTGTTACTTTGCATAGGATTTAGCTCAGTAAATGCTTCTAGTATAAAACTATGAAGATTGCTCAATGCAACTGCAATGTTAATAATTTTAGCACTTTTGCCAAAATGTGTAGCTAAGTCCTTTTTAGTTTTAACAATGCCTTTTGCTTGCAATTCTTGTATAGCATAAGCTAAATCAACATAGCTCATTCCAACAGTAAACACATTTGTAGATAATTGTTTTGTTGTATCATCTACCTTTCCGTTTGATTCATATGCTGGTATGTCTTTTAGTTTTAGTTCTTTAGCTATTTGAACACGCATATGACCATTAATTACTACATAGTTATCTCCGCTTTTGCGATAAGTAATTGGTGTTTGTACACCTATTGCCGCAATATTATTCTTCAGAGCTTTATATGCAGGGTTTTTACTATTTACTACATTCAAGCGTACATTGCCTTCAGATATGATTTTATCTATTGGTATTGTATTCATGGGGTTTTCTCCTTTTTATTTATATTTATATATAGGGGTTAAGTAATCTTGTGTTGGTCTTTTAGACAATTCTTCTGCCAAGTCTTTGTATTCTTGAGTGTCTCTTCCATGTTTTGTAACTCTGCGACCATCATCAGTTGTTGTTACAAATATTGTATTGCCTAATTTTTTGTGTGCAAAATACAAGTGCTTTGTGTCCATGTCAGCTATTAGTATCTTGCCTTTAGATGAACTAGTGTAATATTTATCCATTCATTTCCTCCAGTGATTTATTTATATCTTTTAATGTTTTATGCAAAATTAACATCCTTGTTGATATGCCTCTTATTTCAGTTGCAATAAGAACCAATGTTTCTAATAATAATTTATCTTTTATATCATGCTTAAAACCATACATGTATTCAGTAAAATTTTCTATTGATATTTCTTTATCATTATCCATTTTGGTCTCCTTTTTTTTCAAAGTATAATATTTCTGCATCAGCAAGTGCTTTAATTAATTGATTTACTGCCCATGTGTCATTATAGACTAGTCTTTCTTTTATTTGTTGATATTCATCAACTGACACTAATCTTTTTTCATATACTTTTTCCATCAATTTATGTCTCCATTTATTGCATCATCTATTGTTGGTCTTTTTGTTTTAAACGAACCATCTTCATTTAGATCTTTTTTATCTATCTGTTTTAGTTCAGCCATTGCTTTTTGGAACTCTAACAATAATTCCTTACAGACAGTGTAATCTACAGATTTTCTAAAGCCATTATCTGGAATTGATATTACTTCAAACATGCTTTTTGTTGCTTCCATAGCATTGTTTACATATTTAATTAAATTTTCATCAAATCGTGGTTTCATATCTACACCAGTATGATGTTCTACTTCTTTATGCCATAGCATTATCAAATCATATATCATTGAGTTTAGTATTGCAACGCTCAATGCGATGCCTTTTTGTTTTGATTTATTCATTATCGTTATCCTTTTTTCGTTATTGTTTTAAATTATATAGGTATGACTAGGGCGACAAGCGGAGTCTCCAGTCTGCCATGACGTAAACAGACTAACCCTAGCCATACCATTTTTGCTCGGAAACCTAATTATAGGAGATTTTATACCGAGACTCACCACTAACCATCGTAAACTAACAATCCATGTGTTGTTCCGAAGACTTGATAGCATGTTTTACATTGTCTTTGTATAACATTATCTTTGGAATCAACTTGCGAACTATTTAAAATAGTTTCATCATATATATTTTTCTTCCAATGTCTACGTTTTGTTGTATAGTGGTCATTGCAATACACACAAAAGTATATTTGCTTATTTTCTTTGCACATTTTTTCTCCTTCCTCCATTTGTTTCTAGCATGTATATACAGTGTCTGATACCTGACACATATCCTTTATTCCACGATGCATCTTGTGACAACATGCCTCCAGCTTCAGCTTCGACTACTGAACTAAGTATTGCTTTTAATTTACTTATCGCTCTATTACTTGTTTTTGCCATGATTATCCTCCTCTGCGAACCATTCATCATGTTCAGAATGACCTGTCATTATTTCTGCTTCGAATTTTTCGCCATTGATTGTTACTATGGTTTGTGTTTTGATTACTTCTATTGCGTTATTCATTGCGTTAGTTTCCT
>Ga0098074_1000205_pt1 | contig 49319 bp, 56 predicted proteins | sample 32_taG_FD_75064 | JGI IMG/M metagenome (GOLD analysis project Ga0098074, IMG submission 75064) | Marine viral communities from the Gulf of Mexico - 32_GoM_OMZ_CsCl metaG | ecosystem: Environmental > Aquatic > Marine > Oceanic | place: Atlantic Ocean: Gulf of Mexico | collected 2015-07-12 | reverse complement strand
GCTCTGCTCTTGTATCGTAGTCAACCGGTTCGTTGAACGACGGAACCATGTCTGGCTCTGACTGCTGCCCGGCACCGCCAAAAATTGTCTGTAGTTGGCCAGGAGCTGCCGCCAATCCTTCCATAATGTTTGTTGGCTCGGTATTCCTGGCCGGTTGCTGGGGCTGTGCAGCAGGTGCAGCAGGCTGCTGTGCGGCAGGTGTAGCGGGGGGCTGTGCGGCAGGTGCAGGTGCCGGTTTTGGTGCTTGCGTCTGATCCATGATTATTTATTCCCTACCTGGAATTTCCCGCCAAAAAACATTACCGGCTTCTCTGCCGCAGTAACGCCGCCAGCGGATTCGGCTTCCGACTCTTCAGGCTCAGGCAACTCGTATGGAGCTTGGGGCTGCACGACAGCCCGGTCTTCTACCCGCCCAAAGTCAAGCCCCGATGCCAAACTCGGGACAAAACTGGTACCTCTCTCCTTGCTAGTAGAACCTCGAGCAGTGGATTGAAGCAAGCTTTTCTTTAATCCAGAGCCGTACATCTGGGTCATCCAGTCCGGGTCGTGTTGAAGCTGGAACATCCCTCGAACCATGTGCGGCTGAAACGGCGGGGGCTGTTTGTGGACTGGAATCTCTTTAACTCCAAACTCTTCGAAGTTCTTCAGCATCGAAGGTCGTATTTTAGTTCCAATCGTGTAATGCAGTACAGGTCTTTCCAAATACTGGCCTACCGCCTTTTTCGGCGTGAGCCGTTCATGGCCGGGCCGCGGCTTGTAAGTGTGCTCAAAAGTTGAGTACGGCACGATGTCGTCCGGGGCGTGCTCATCCGTCTCTTCGGTCAACTGGACATGGTTAATAAGCCCGCGAGCCAGTAGCTCAATATTACGACGGTGGCCTTTCATTCCACTGGCACTCATCGCTTTCTTGAACTCGTTGACGAAATAACGCCGACCCTCGCCGACGCCCTTGTACTTCACGATGATTGCCGGGTTAGGGACACCCTCACTCAGTACGTCGCCCGCCTCAACTTCGTCACCCTTTTTAATCTTCAGCCCGTAACCGTCACCAACGTAATGCTGCTCATCATTGATTGTAATGTACTGGCCGCCTGCCGGAGCTTCTTCAATTCTCTGCACTTTGCCGTCAACTGTTGCGTGAGCTGCTCCGCCTTTCATCTTCTTGGGCACTTGGATCAGCTGGTTGATGTATTCAAAACCTCCAACCGCTTTTTCCTGTCCGGCGACACCTCCAGAGTGCTTGGCTGAAAGCTGCCCCTGACTGATCGGCTCACTGAGAGCCTGGGCTGCCTGCAACCCAACCTGCTCGCCGCGGCCTGGCAACTTACCCGTTTCGCGGATACCTACATCCCGAGCGTACACGCCGCCCTCGGGAGAACCGCCAACCAGAGGCGATCGAATCAAAATTCGATCCATGCCCTTTCGCTTCAACTCTTTAAGGATCTTAGGCGTCAGCGGTGTGTTCCGTTTGTATGGGCCAACGTCCCGGGCCAGCAACGCACCTTCGTTATCCATGTCGTCAGTGTCGACAACCATCCCGCGAGCCGGGGCCTCGGGATCATGCTCTTCATCCTCATCCATGACGACAAGTCGGTGGCCTGCCTGGTTGAGCTGCTTGGAAAGAAAACCGGCGTCCTGGGTGGCAAACTTCGTGGCGATGATTCCACGCCGAGCACCGTAAGTTCCAGCCCAATACTCCTCTGGCGACAAACCTTCGGAGTAGCTTCGAAGGACCGGGATGGGAATTACATCGTCCCGGTGATCCGAATAAAGCATGTCGCCGCCAAGCAGGCTGGCGAGGTTCATCGGCTTACCGCGGGAACCGGACAACACCTGCATCGCTAAAGGATTTTCATTCTCAATAGCTTCTTCAAGAATGGCCTTCTGTTGTGGGCCCATCTCAGCACCGACGATACGGACAATCTTGTCCTCTCGCTGTTTGTCGGTAAGAGAGTCGTCGGCAAGGATCGGAGCAAGTTTCGCCATGATCCTTTTGCGGTTCTCGTTGGCGGCCTTACTACGACGAAGGTGCTTAGCCCCGAAAGACATTCCGCCCTGGTCCTGAATAGACCGCTGCCCGATTTGCTGCAACTTGAAGCTGACTTCCCGGTACTTGTCGGGATGCTTGCGGGCGAGCTCCTGCATCAAAGCACTTAGATTCTTCTTATCCAATACACGACCGTAATCCCGGAGATCCTCCGGGAGAGCGTCGTTAATCAGAAGTTGTCCAAGTGTTCCGGTTGGCATCCCTGCCGTCCCCCTCAGTCATCGCTATCGTCATCGTCATCGGCTACGCCAAACGCAGCAGCAATGTCAGCCTCAGTCGGAGGAGCGTCAGCCTCCAAGGCTCCGCGTTCTTCGGCTTGCAAGATGTCGTCCACAAGATCGTCAGTCTCTTCTTTCTTCTTAACTTTCTTGCGGGTCGTCTTCTTCTTGGTCGTCTTCTTCTTGGTTGCTTTCTTTTTGACAACCTTCTTCTCGGGCTCAGGCTCAAGTTCCACAAGCGGCGTATCAGAAATCGTGATAAACGTGATTGCGTCCGCCTGGGCTCGAGTCAGCGTGTTCCGGCCTACTGCCATGTCGATAGCTGCTCGTGCCTTCCGGATCTCGTCCGAGTTACCGGCAACCTCAATCAACGTGCCGCCCTCCTGGAAACCAGCAACCACGTCTTGCAGCACAGCGTCGCTGGCTTTGTACCGCAATGTCAGCTCCTTTTTGATAGAAGGAGCTTTTCCGGTCTCGTTGGGGGCAGACGGCTCAGGAGATGCATAGTACTTATTGGAGGTCGCGGTGACGTCGTTGGACTTCTGCCGGTACGAAAACGCAGGCCGTTTAACCTTCCGGCCCTCTCTTGTTCCTTGCAAGTTGAGGGGTTGTTTCGACGCGTAATACTTTTTGTCCGCAGATTCCAAAGGGTTATTGGCCACAGTTAATTCCTTATCTCGAGTTTCTCAGTAATAACAGTTTGATTGATTCCGAGCGACTGTAGGTCCTCGTTGAACTTCGGGTCGTCACAGTGAGAAACCAAAACGGATTCGTCACTCCCGAACAACGCCGCAATGCTGACAGGCGTTCCATCTGGAAGTCGAACAACTACCTGGGACGCAGCTAACTGCATAGGCGGTACGCCTACTCGTTCAATAATGTCAACCTTGAACATGCGGCCTACTACCCCTGTTTACGCATCAACATGGACGTAGCCAGGCTTGCGTTGCTGCTGGCTTGCTCGTGAGAGTTCTGGAATGAATACTCTTCCGGAGGAGTGAAAGCTACACCGTGCTCCCATTCTTCTCCAGCAGCCTTGATTGGCTCGATGCTTCCCAGTGCTCCGCCCCCGCCGCCACCGGCTCCGCCGTCAGCCGCCGCAGGTGCCCCTGTTCCGCCTTCAGCCATCTGAGTCAGATCGTCCGGAGTTGCGACCATCTCTGCTGCGGGAATCTGGACGCCCATCGCGTCCGCCAGCCGAGCAAGCAACTTCTTGATCTGCATCAACTCAACGTTGACGTCAATCTTTGGCTTGATCGCTGGACCAGTCCCGCCACCGCCACCGGCTCCGCCGCCCTGGGCAGCCATTGCCGCCTGAACGGCTTGATCGATCATTGGCTGGATCTGTGCCATCGGGTCCATCGGAGGTGCTCCGCCCATTGCTGCGGGATCACCACCAGCCATGGCAGGGTCCATCGGAGGTGCTCCGCCCATTGCTGCGGGGTCACCGCCGCCCATTGCTGCGGGGTCACCGCCGCCCATGGCAGGGTCACCTGTAGCCACGAAGGCTTGTTTAACCTGACCACGAGCCCGGCTTAGTAAATGTGGATTGATGCTCATTTTTGAAACTCCTTGAGTCAGTTTTCCAATATCTCAACCGGGTCATCCATGTCCAGATCCCCGCGTTCGTGTGCTTTCTTCGCGTCTGCCAGTGTCCTGAAAATACGCTTCTTCCGTTTACTTTTCCCTTTAGTTGCATGCCACAAGCCGCCGACATACTCATTAGCAGGTGCATGCATCACAGACTTAAAGTCTGACAAACTGAACAAGTTACGGCTAGGCAAAAGCCTCTCGATCGCTTCCTTTTTCGCTCCCTCGGTTGACGGAACGTGATAATTCATTGCGTCACCGTCAAAGTCAGCATTGAAACCTTTCACAATCAAAGGACTGACTTCCAGAGTCTTGTTCTTTGTAAGACGAGGCTTCATTGCCATGATACCAAACTTGTGCAAAACCGGAGCACGGCTAATGTACACGGGACGATCGTCCATCTCCTCGATCAACATCTTGCGAGCCAGATCGGACTTTTCTCGAACCTCTCTTCGAGCATCCCGCATACTCATTCCCTGACGAACAAGCCGACGGGTAACGAACTTGTCGTACGCCTTGAAAGCTTCCTCCTCCGGCAGGCCGACCGAATCCATATCCAAGTCAGGATTCGGGGTAATCACCGCTCGGCCGACGTTGTCTACGGTGGTAGAGATCAATTTGCGTTGGAGCGTGCCGAACTTCGGGCTGGACCCGAAAACCGTCTTCAAGATCCCTTTGACATTCTTCTCCTGGGTCTTTTTATTGATTGGATCGCCCAGCCCTGTGACAGCCTTGAACGCGTCGTAGGTTGCGAGCCGTTCAGCCCCAGATGCGTCGGCTCCAAGCTCCCCTTGGATAGCTTCCAGGTTCTTATTGGCCTCGAAAAGCTCTTTGTACAAGTAATTCGCGTCGTTAATGAGCGGCATGTCGTTGCCCATCAAACTCACAGGCCTGAACATGGGCGGAAGTACCGGAACTTTAGACAAAATGTAATCTTCTGGCTTTAATCCCAGTTTTTTTGCCGATTTCAGGTATCCGAGCTTCTTCACAGCGGCATCGCGTTCAGATTTCCGGCCTGCGGCGATGATATCACGCGTTTTCTTCAACTCAGCGTCCAAATTCATGCCAGATAACGCTCTCTGGAGGGCTTTTGGACCCGTACCGTGCTTACCAAGCTGATGGTCGCCGCTGATTACGCCCTGGAACTGCTTTTGAGTCAGTCCAAGCATCCTCCGAATGGGCTCTTCCATCACGGGGTTGGGCATAGGTTCTTTCAGCTTGATGAAGCTCCACCGATTTCCGCCGTGACCTCCCGTCTTGGCTTTATCGAACAGACCGCCAGGTATTTCCTTGAGCCCGGAACCCCAATCCACGCCGCCTGCGGACGTCAGCTCACGATCACCGGCCAACTCATCAATATCCTTGTCCGTCAGGGCCATAATATTGGTTTGTGAGCCCTGTTTGACCACGTTAACGCCTGCGGCTTTCAGCTGGTTGACGAATTTCTGGTAAACCAGCGGTACTTTAGTGGCTTGAGGATTGTACCCCGCCATGAACTGCATCCAGTAGTCGTCGTTTTTCTGGCCACGAACCGAACTAACGTCTTGAAGTGTCTCGGTCGCCCCGTGGGATAGCAAAGCGTTAGTATCGAGCATGCCAATACGCTTCGACCCTTCAGCCCCGCCCTTTGCGGGCGTGTCTTCCATGGTATATGCACCGCCGCCACGACCTTGCCCTTTGCCCTCGGCCGTGTGATGCAGCTTCATGAAGAAGCGATTGCCGGTAGCGATACCTTTTATTTTCCTGTCTCTGGAGGGATCGATAACATCTTCCAAATCCTTCAAGCCTTCTCGGCCAAGTTGCTCTAAAACCCACTCAGACATGTCCTTGCTAGAGTCGAAGTCCTGCACCTTTATCGGTTTACCGGTCTTAGCCGCGATCTTGCCCAATAGCAATTCCGCCATCTGAGCAGGATTGGTTCTGGTAATCACACCGAGCGGATTGAGTAGCACTTCAAAGGGCTGACCATCATTGCCATGCGGCATCTCACCATCGGGGACGATGTCAGCAACGACTCCTTTATCTCCGTAACGGCCTGATAGTTTGTCTCCGACTTGCATTGGGCTGGATGCTTTAACAACGACAGTCGGCCCCTTTTTGCCCATGACCACGTCTGTGACTGTCCCACTGTCGTGATGACTCCAAGTGACTGTTGCATCGGTGAACCCTGCTTGGCCTTTCTTGTGCACTTTATTGTGGGACGAGTCTTTTCTGGTAGCACCCAATATCAACGGATCACCGTACTTAACCTCAGTTCCAGGCTTAATGACACCGTTGCTGTCCAACTTGGCGAGCGTCGCTTTATCGAACTTGCCAGGAAAGAGTTGCACAAAATTCTGCTTTCCTACCTTCGTTTTGTCGTCGACCTCCAAGTCATGTTGATACATGTGCTCGGAGCTCATCTTCTTTGCGTAACCCTCCGAGATAACAACAGCATCTTCAAAGTTCTTACCCTGCCACGCAACATACGCTGTTCGAGCGTTACGGCCTAACGCCGCAGCACCTCCTTTATCAGTATAATTTGAATAGGCTAAAAGATCATCAGGACTAAACCTATCGCCGGGCTGCACGCTTGCAGTCTGATGGATGAATGTTTTGCGGTTGAAAGGAAAGTTGTGGTACAGCTCGTGAGTTTCCTTTGATCCGTCGTCATACCTAACATGAATACCGTCGTCGTTGACTTTCTCTACTACGCCGCCTTGGGGTGCCCGCAAGGTGCCCATTGAAGTTGAATACAACTCCTCGTAACTTTGCTTCCCGTCGGTTCCGGGAATCGCGGACTGTACCAGCGGGGCCTCGGCATCCACGATCGGCAGTGCCTGTGTCGTCATTCGAGAAGCCATGACGAGTCGCTGGCCCTTCACCTGACTCTTCATGGGGATGATATTTGACAGCTGGTTGAATGCCTCCTCCATCGCCGGAAGTTCCAAGTCAACCTGGCTCTTGGGGACGTATGTCATTCGTCCCTGCTTCATGGCAGCAACCCGCTTGCCGGGCCTTTCCATCGCCCCGGGAAACGCAACCGTCAAGTCCGACACGTCCTGCGGGGTACGGTAAACGAGCTTCCCTGTTCGAATGTCACGGAACTGGGAGTAAAGCTTGCCATCCTTGCCCTTCCGAGCACCACGAGCCATGTACGCATCAACGCCAACCTTGCCGGATTCCGGCGTACGGATGGGGTCGATGTAGCCCAGCATCGAAGGCTGTACGCTTCGAGCTTCTTTTGGAATCGCATCTGTCGAGGGGATGCCGCCCTCTCCAAGCCTACTGACAGCAGTCGTCTTGTCGTAAAGCTCCGCCGGATTGATTTCCTCAATCGCCTGGCCGAGCCCCGACGTCATCAGAGCCGCCTGCAATTGCTTGTTGAGAGCGGAGGATGGCATCCCCTTCAGGTTACCTTTGCCTGACAGCTTCCAAAGCAGCTGCCGCCGTACGCCGCCCTTGTCTCGGCGAATCCGCTCAGCGAACAGGTCCTCCGGCCCAACGAACCGCTGAAACGCCAACGCGTCTCGATCGTCTGGCTTGTCCTCGTCCTTGGAAACCCGCACCAACTTTTTGGTGATGTCGAGAACAGCATCAAGTGTCAGCCCGGTGTGGGGCTTACCCAGTGTTCTCTTCGTCACGCCAGGATCAAGCTCCATCTCAGCGAACTTTTTCACTAAGGCTTCCCGCTGCTCCGGCTCTTCCAATTCCAGTTCACTCTTCGAGAGGAACTTGGACTTGAGCTTCTGGTACTCCGCACCGTCGTCGGCGTTGTAATTCGTCTGGTACAGTTCCGGGCCCCAGGCTTCCTTAATTTGCTGGGAGTTGGCACCCATTGCCTTGAGCAAAGGCATCAAACCGACCGTCCCCTGGCCCAGCCGGATCTTGAAGACGCCCTTTTCCGGGTCAAGGAAATACCGATGCGAAACGCCCTTGCCCGGGAGGACGTTAGCGTGCGATTCGATCTCGCCGTTGTCTTTGATTCGGGTGTAGACGCCGGGAAGCAGCCGCTGCTGATTCTTCAGCGTGTACTCCGTTCCCTTGTTGATAAACGTGCCACGCTCCGTCATGTGCGGCACAGTCATCAAAACGGATCGCTTGCTATCCAAGACGTCGCCCGTCTCGTTGTCTACCAGCTCCCAGGTACCTTTCAACCTGCGGCCCCGTGTCAGTCCGTTGAGGATTGCGGCCTTCTGGTCACGCTTACTGACGTAATCCGGGTCCTGATACTCCACACCGGTCAAACGTAGAGTGTGTCGCTGGTTCGAGATCGGTTCCAGCTCCTGGGCCGCTCGCAGCACGTTTGCGTAGATACCCTGCCGAGTCTTGGCGGTATCGCCAAACTCGCGAAAGTTATCTGCCGGATCTTCCTCTTCCCGAGGAAGGTCCGGCATCAATTGAGGCGAGGCAGGAGCCGAAGACAATAACGACGGAGTCGGCTCAAGCAGGTTAGGCGTGAGCGGTAAATCCATCAGATAATTTCTTCCTCTCGCTTCCCGTCAGGATATTCATCCTGCTCTTGCTCCTCGGCGGGCCGCCGAGACGGAACCGCATACAGCTCTGCGGGAGATTGCATTGCCTGACGCCTGGCTCGCTCTCGCATCGCCTTCCGCAATATCTCTTTCTTGGATCCCTTTTGCATCCTGTCATTAACATACATGTACGCCGCAGGTCCGGAGAGCAGGGCATAAGTCGCCAACAACCCCTTTGCCTGACCCGACAAGTTCGGGAACCAATTCATAGGGTTAAACATAGACCCCTCGGCGGTTTTTTCGAGCATATCAAACGCCGCGTCCAATGCCGCTGCGGGGTCAGAGCGGTCAGACGCTTCCTTATCGTATGACCCTACAAGTGCCTGCTCGTACCGCTCCTTAGCCTTCTCCAGTTTATCCTGAGTCTTTTGCTTGCGTTGTCTGTCGAAGAGAGCGTCTACGCCCTTCCACCCGGCGTAAGCAGCCAACGGTGTGCCGAGCAACAACGAGGGCAGATAACCAGCAACACCACTTTCAGTGGTATGCTGCGGATCCGCCGCAGGCCCCATCCCAACCGCGTCGTATAGGGAATCCAAGACTGTATCTGCGGCTGCCTTTTCCGCCTTCTTTTTCTTCTTGCTGCCTGCGGGCTGGCAACTGTCGTCAGAGTAAGGTTTTTTCCCTGGAACAGGCTCGTAACCCTCCCAACAACGACCTGCGGCTTCCTTCTCTTCATCCTCGTCAGCGTAAGGCATCTCCATATCCACGGTGCGGCTCGGCACAGGTTTCGTATCCGAAAACATACGACTCAAACCCAAACCACCTCGAAGGGCTGCACCACCGCCAAGAGCCAACAACATCGCATTAACGACGTTACGTTGTCGATTCAGGGCCAGCTGCTTTGGAGCCATTTCTTTCAGGGTAGCCAGCTGTTGTTGCTGCTGTGCGGTACCGCCCTGGAAGCTGGGCACGTATGCAGAGAGATTCTTCTTGACAGATTCCCAGTCAGCTGACTTTTCCTGCTGCTCACGAACAGCGGTAAGCAATTCTTTTGCTGAATTTTCATCCATGGTTACGTCCTTGTATCAACCCATTGTCATCTGCTGGTAAGGAGCTGGACTTCCATCTTCGAGGAAATACTCAACCCACTCAATGTATATTCGATGATTCGAATCGCCGTCGTCCCGCCACCTATCAATAAAAATCATGTGGTACCACCCGTTGGTGATCCCGTCCATGATTTTCAAGTAAGCCTCGTTCTCTTCCTGATTGCCTGTGTAAAACGTTCCGTTCTTCGGATCCGCTACTCGAACAACCCGCTCTTCAAATTCTTCTTCCCGGTAAGACGGAGCCTGCTCTCCACGAAAAGGCAGTCCATCGACTCCTGCCCTTCCCCAGAATAACTGCCCGCGACCGTTACCGTCCTTTCTGCTGGTGAACTTCACCAAGCTATTTGTCATATCTCGTCCTTACAGGAACACTTGCCTCTTTTCAGCCGCCCGCTCAGCCTTGCGTTCCCGCAGCCTTTTTCGCTGCTTCAGCTGCTCGGCCATGCGACCATAAGAGTCAATCAGTTCCTTTTGTTTGATTTCTTCGACCGCGTCGGCGTCAGTGTCCGTGGCCTTGTTGTTGAAGTACGCCGCCAGGCCACCAATAGCCGGAGGTGTTGCCAGAGCTAAAGCACCCAGCGGATACATGACGCTTTTGCCTCCCTCTAACAGCGACCCCAACCAGCCTTCGCCTGCTTTCTCCATCAACGCAGCGGTCTTCTCGGTGGAGAGACCTTCTTCAACGCACCGAGCCATAAACCCGATCTTAAATGCTTCTCGAGGTGTCATCCCTGCTCCTCTACCAGTCAATATTCAAATTCGAAGGTACAACCATCGAAATCTTCTTCAGCTCTTCGGCCTTGTGCTTACGCACACGAACATCATCCGGATCGCCTTGTTCCTTGGCAATCCGGACAAGTTCGATGGCCTCTTCAATGAAATCCTGATGCCGCTTGATCTCATCAGCGTGCATAAAGCCTTCGTTATCTTTACGTTTTCCGTTGCTGATCATGTCGTTGATGCCCTGAAGCCGCTCCAGAAATTCTTTGATCCCTACAGCAGCATAACTGTTGTCCCGGGAATCCTCCCAGTGCAACTGCCCACGCTCAGCCCACCAGCGAACCGCCTTCGGGTTCGACCGGGGACCAAAGAAAACGACATTGTGCTCTTGACCAAGCAGGACAGGCATGAGTTACTCCTAAATTCCGGAATTTAATAGATCAGGTACTTGGGAGCAGTCATTGGCTGCGGGTCATCCGGGTTGACTGGTTCAGGCTGTGGACCCCAACCGGACTTGTTGAAGATGGCCACGAGAGCGTCAATTCCTGCACTCGCCAATGTCAATGCCAGCTTCTTAAGGGAAGAATCCACAACCGGCTCGATGAAGTTTGGAATTCCCTTGATGTCGATCGGAGCAACGACCTCATCAAAGAAGGCTTCCAAAGCCGCCAGGACAGCAGCTTTCTTCTCTTCGCCCGTAGCGTTTTCAGCAAACTTTTCGAACAGCTGAATGAAAGAAGCTGTCGCTTTACCGGCCAGGGTAAAGATTTCCGTGAAGGTCAACTTACCGTCAGCGGTGGCGTCTTTGTAATGTGCGATGATTTCTTCAACAGCACCCTTGAGATCGTCGTAAATTCCCATTTTTCACTCCAAAAAGTTAGTTGAACAACCGCGGTGCTAGTGAATTCAATACACCGACAGCAGCTCCAGTTCTCGAAATGGCATTTTGCGTCCCTGCGGGCATGCCTGTCAAAAGACCAAGCCCTTTTCCTACTAAGTACCCAGTAGCGTACCCTTTGATTCCGCCACCTGCGGCACCCATCGCCAAACCCATCAAACCGGTTTGATGAGGAGTAACCATGCCAGGACGAGAACGAGGATCTGGAAACTGGTTCGCACCGTAAACTGCACCCATAGTTTGAGCGGCTGTCTGCGGCCCTACTCCAGTATTATAAACGACTCGACCTAATCTATCTGTATTGATTAACGGCATTTCTTGAAACGACGGTCCTCCCATCGTACTGGAAAAGCCTGGCGGGTGCACCTGAAAAGCATTCTTCTCCAGCAAGCCAGCAACCGCCTCAGCCTCTTTTAACGACGGCAAACTGCCTTCCCAGCCGTCTTCCGGTTGGCCTTGCCACAGGGTTGGATCATTAAACGATCGACCCTCGTGCAAGTTAACGAGGCCGGGAGTCGCCCCGAGGCCCGCCCCAGCTAAACCGCCGAGCAATGCAAACCTTTTGCGAGTGCCGCCGTTATCCTCGTCCTGCATCCACTTCGGCATCATCTTTTCATACAACCAACCGCCGCCGTAACCCAACCCCGCCCCCAGCAAACCTGAAGCGATTGTTGAGGCAACCGGACGACCACCAATCTGGTCATCAGACGACGACGGGAGAAACTGCAAAGCGTTAAGCACGGTTCGAACTGTTGGAGAGTACGCGACCTTGACCCACCAGTCTCCCAGCTCTGCCTGCTCCAGCGGTTCACGACGCACATGATCCGATCCAATTTTCGCCGTCATCGCGTCCAGGCACCAATCAGCTTCTTCCTGGTTAACCTCCGGCCGGATGTAAATCGCCGCCTTCTCCCAGGCAGGATTCCAATACACGCCAATGTCAGACTTCGTGTAAACATCCGACACCGCCTGGCGGAGCTCCCTCGCAGCACCGGCAGATTTTTCCACCAGCGTGTCGATGCAACCTGCGAAATCGCACTCAAGCTGCACGTCGAGAATTTGCTCCATGTTTAGATCCATGACCGCTCCTGTACTCCATACCGGGTCACCCATTAGTGTAACCGATAACTCCGCCATCCAGCTAGACTAACGACTTGCAAGCCCCATCTGGTAAAATAATCTGTTTAAGTCATTGTGTAGGGAGGTACTACCATGCGAGTTCGTTTTATCAAGCCAGGAGAAAAAAGCCGCTTAATGATCCGGGGTCCCTTTACCAAGGATATCCTGGAGCTCAGCGAAAAAGTAGTTGAATTGGGCTTCCAGCCCGCAACACTGCTTCAATTCGTCAAGCACATGTTCTTCTGGCGAAAACGCTTTCCGAAAGCGTAAATAAAAAACCCCGTATGTCAGATCTGACATACGGGGTTTTGCTTTCTAGATCTCGCAGGCCCCGCCAGTGCAAGCCACCTGCTGATGCAGATCAGTCATGTCCTCCTTCTCGTACTCGGTAAGCCTTGACCAATCTATCTGCGGAAACTCCGCCATCCGCTTCTCGTACTCATCCTGGCTGATGCTCTCGTACGGAGCCAAGTGATACACACCGCCGTCGTACGGCATGAAGCTCAAACCGCCAACGTGTTCCCAGTTGTCATAAACCCACTTCCCTACATCCAGCCACTCCTCCGGACGAACGTAAATCGTGACGCTGGGATTATGCTCAGTCCAGTTAAGCTTAAACAGTTTCCACTGCTCTAACTGACTAAGGGCCGTCTGCGTTTCCAGCAAAACACCGGTCTTCGGTGACTTCATCGGCCATTCCAGCACCAGGCCGCTACCGTCGTAGTCTTGATGGCACGGGACACCTGCCTCTTGCAGCATAAGAGCCACAGGATTGCTCCCCTGCGAACGAGTACGCCGAACGTAGTACTCGCCGTGGTGGCCTTTGAACCCGGCAGCCGTATCGAAAAATACACTGCTGTCACCGGAAGGCTTGATACAGGTAGTGGCCGCCGAAGCCGGAATGCCCAGCATGTCAGCCCATTGGCGGTTCGTTTTGTTTACCAACTTCTGCAACGATCGGCAGAGCGTCGCAGCCGTCTCGCTGTCTTGAAACAACGGGTGGTCCAGAAAACCAAGCAAATCTACACCCAGCAAGCGTTCTTCCTCGCTGTTGTCCTTCCACTCTTTACCGATATAGTTGAAATCGGTCATCGTGGATTGCAGCGTACCCCAAATTGTCGCCATGACGACCTTTTCCTCGATCGTCTCGACGGTGTCCTCGGGGCGAATCACTGCAATAGACAGATTGCAAAACTGCTTGTGGCGGAGAATAATCTCCCCGCAAGGATTTGTGCCAAACAGCACACCGTCAGTCTTGCGTCGGGGCGGGAATTGCGACTTCAAAGCACCGCGGTTGAAAATGCCCCGCTCGCCTGAGCCGGACTTCGCCAAAGCCAACCACTCTTCCATCCAAGTAATTGGATCCGGCTTTTCGTCATAAACCGCAGAGTTGTTCGCCTGGTTTCGCTGTTCATTGTGCGTCCAGAACTCGCCCTGCTTGCAGTCACGCATCTTACGATCGTCCAAATCAGAGAGCGAGATGCCGCTTGCTCGACGAACGCCGCCCATTCGCACAATACGGTGAGCGTAACAATTGATGTCGTGAAGATCGACGCTGGACAGTGTCTTTCCTTGCCGCTCCAGAATTCGCTTCCTTGCGAAATGCATCAAATCCTTCAACGGTCCCGGGCCGGACGCCTTGCCACCCTTAATTCGAAGAGGAGCACCTGCCTCGCGAATCTGGCTGTAATCGAACTCGATATCACCGCCACTCCACCAGGTATCAAGCCCCAACTTGTAGGCGTCGCACCAACCCTCAGTGGTGTCTTCAATTACGTGATGAAGCTTTTCTTTCCACTTCTTCTGCCGCTCGACGCGAGGAAACTTTTCCACCGCGTACTCGTGCTCGACAGAAAACCCGACGCCCGTTCCCTGCATGAGAACGTAAAGCTCTTCGGCCATGTCCTGCGTGCTCTGCAAAAACTGGAAAGAGCAGTTGTAGACACCCACGTGGCACCGCTCCAATGCGGGGCCAGCCATCTGCACGCACCTCATCGAAGGCGAGGCTTCCAGGTTAAGCAACCCGTGCTCCAGTCGGTCCCAATACGAGGAGTTAAAGGTGTAACCGCGGTTAGCACAGTGGTTCTTGAAGAATGTCAGAGTTCGATTAACCGTTTCCGGCCAAGTTTCTCTGCGGCCCTTTTCATGATCGAACCGGGCGAATTTGTCCAACGCTTGAAACTTCTGAATTTCTTTTGCGAAGAACTGGTCATTCACAGCAAAGGCTGGAATGTTGTCGTCTGCTTCGGTTGTGGTTGATGTTACTGTTTCATTGTTCTGTTCTGTGGGACGATACGTAGTCCCAGCTCCTGCACTATGCATTAGCGAAAGCTCCTACCAAAATAACTCGAGTGACACAAACTCACTTGGCACGAAGAGTATTGGTGGTCACATCCAGGACCAACGCCGGAGACTCATCAGAGGGCGACTCTGAGTAAACGTGCAATTGCACCGGTTTCATCTCAGAACCATCGTCGTACTGCCCCTCCAGCCATACTTCCGGACCAGCGAGCCCATCAGTATACCCTTTGGGCACTCTCCACTCCAGCGTGGAAATCTCGAGAAAAATGGAATTCAAGCTTAAAAGATTCAGGCACCAGCCTGATAGCACTGCTGCACCGTCATGCCTGCCTCCAGCCAACTCGTGAGGCACGACATACACCGCTATCAGCCAACATTTCGTGGTGTTAGCCAGCGACTCCGGAGGTAAAAACCTAAAACCGAGTTCACCAATAAATCCCAGCGGCTTAAGCAACGAACTCAGCTTCGAAATCAAGCCTTCCAACCACTCCGGGGTTTTTTCAGCCTGCTCAATTCCCACGACGTTTTACCCAAATATCGGAGTTCATGAAGTGGTGACCGACCATAGTTGTGTCACACTGACGTTTGGGGTCATGTACAAGAAGCAACTCCGGATCTTCTTCCGCTAAGTTAAATGGCCACGCCTGCTCTTCGTCAGCAAGCACAACACAACCGCTATAAAACCTGACGAGAGGTGCTGTCATAGTTAAATCATGAAAAACTTCAATCACCTGCGGAATTGCCCGTAAGCGATCAATCAAGTTTTTGTCGTAAGAAGTCGTCAAATGAATAATCAGTTCAACATTAGTATCATGCAGTGTCATGTGGTTCGCTATACACAGAGCAGTGCCGCCGGGTGCCTGTATTAAGACTTGGACACGCCTGCCTGCTGCACAGCTCGCAATTTCGTAACCGTCAAGCTGGTCGAGCAATTGCGATAAATTAAATCCAGATAGGTGGGGTTTATAGCATAACTCCTCCGGTGAATACGCCGCAACCTGAACACAAGTTGCAAACCTAAAGTCTTCCTCTAAATGGTCAACTGCCATACTTTCCTCAAAACATTTTCATCAAGTCGACACCCAGTACCGGTCGCTTAACAATTGCGGCTATCTTCTTTGCCTGCTTTTCATCACTCTCTACAAATAAATGCGTCTGCTTGCTCTTAAAGCCTTTCGCATAAGCTGCGGCTTTACGCTCTGCGTGGTCGCCCATCTGTCTACGAAATTCTGGCGTGACCGCAGGATGCATGACCAGGTGGTTGTAAACAACGCCGTGCTTCCGCAACCACTCCTCAGTCAAGCTACGATACCGCTCGAGGCGGCTCGTAACGATCGCCTGGACAGGCACATCCGGAATGTACAGCGGCTTCGCATTCTTAATATGCTCCACAAATTCCGGATCATCATCCTTCTCCGGACGATGAGTCCAGTCCTCACACAAGACTCCATCCATGTCCAACATGGCGGACCGCAGGTTCCAGTGCCGGAACCAATTCCAACCAAACATCCTTGGCTGCGGAATCTCTTCGTAATACAGGTCTACCTTCGACTTAGAGGACTCTCGATAAACGCAAGCATACGTAATATCAAGGCCCTTGGCGTCAGCCAACTGCTCGCGAAGACTTGTAAATGTTACGCTCTGCCCGCTTGACGTGTCGTCGACGATTAACAACTTGTTGCCGTAGGGCTTTGCATGCCGCATGACAGGATTCACGTCCCGTAAAGGCGAACGCGTAATGATGTCTTTCGGATCGTCCAACAGCCGGTTGAGCTCCACCATGCGGAGGTTGCGACGCGTGGCGATGTACGTTGCAGGAATGAGTCCACTGCGAGGAACGCCGCACACCGCGTCAAAGTGCGGAAGCTGTCGCTCCCATTTGACAATGTCTCGATGGAACTCTTCGTAGTTCCTGAAGTTTATCGCCATTTCTTTGCTCCCACGCCTACTTCCATCCAGCCGTGGCCTGGATCTACTTCACGGTTTCTTTTAAGCCGTATGCAGTGCAAGAAGCCGGACATCTTCAGTACGTGACACAAAGATTCAAAACCAAACATGGCCCGGTGGAAGTGCTGCTCCTGGCCAAGCTCACCAGGTCGGGCTCCCCAGAACACCCGAGCATTCAGAAAAGTCCAAGGATCCTTGGTCGGGTTCATACCGCCACAATTCCAATCCTTCTCCAGCTCCAAAAACTTGTCCGGATTTTCCTCGTAAGTCTTGATGATGCCCATTGCGTCTGGCACCCAAATCGTGACTTTGCCTCCGGGGACCAGGATGCGATGAACCTCTTTCAATGCCGCAATCGTTTGCCACCACGGTAGGTGTTCAAGGACATGAGAAGCGTGTACCCAGTCGTACGTATTGTCTTCAATCGGAAGCTTGTCTCTGCCCCACTGAGATTTGTAGGTGCAGTCGTACGTGTTATCCAGCGTGTCCCAGGTAGACAAGTCCTCGCCATCCGGCGTTCTTCGTGTTGCGTGAGGTCCAATCTCTAGCTTTTTCATTTGGTTCCTATCATTGCAAGTTCATGCGGGTGAGCGGTTCCCTGCTTTCGCTTAAACGGCTTGCAATCCTTGAACCCGTTCTTCTTCAGACGCCACGTCAAGTAATCCTGATCGAACACAGCCTTATGGTGCGTCTGCACCAGCGGCCGCTTCTTCGACTTCAACTCAACAGCGTCCTCGCCATAAGTGAATATTCTACCATTCACCCACGTCATCCAGTGCTTGTCCGTACCGTACACGTCCCACTTATCGCCCTGTTTTTTATTATTGTAGCATTCCAGGATCCATTTGAAGTCGGGCACGAACACTTGAAGATGTCCGCCGGGCTTCAACACGCGATGAGCCTCACGCAAAGCTGCGTCAGTTCGATACCAAGGAATGTGCTCGAGTACATGAGAAGCAAACACCAGGTCATAGGTGTTTTCTCTGAACGGGAACGGCTCCTGGCCCCAGCGACGACAGGCGGTGGCCCCTCCTGCTGCCGGGTCCACAGTATCCGCGTCAGGAAAATGATGGGACTTTCCGTTAGCTGTCCCCGGACCGATCTCCAGCACCTTCATTCTTTGCTACTCCCGAACAACCAACTGCATGCCTTCAGAACAACCTGAACACTCGCCTGCGGGTTTATCGCAACAACTGTGAACGAACTTCGACTTTTTCTTCGCCGCTGCTTTTTCTAGTTCGATGTATTCGTCCTCGTCCGCCGTCGGTACCGGCTTGCCTTCCCAGTGCATACGCGAATGCGGACCAATCGCACGTCCTACTTGCCAATAATCCGAAACCAACTCATCGTCTTGCTCAATCGGACCAGTGGCAACAAGGTGAAACCGATCCCCTTCTTCGTTTTTCTTGATTTCGACATTGTTCTTGTCTTGGTGATTACAGTAACGTCCAAGCTCCGTTAAATTCCAGATTTTAGCCCCGAACTCATCTTCGTCACCGTCGACCATGCAAATCCCAACCTTGTCGCCAGTGTTGTAGTCCCGAGCCGCAAACACGCCCTGTCCTGCAATCTCCGACTTACCCTTGTACCAGTCATCACCTGCGGCCTTGAGTCGCTGACCCAGTACGGACCTCAGGTTATCCCGCACTGGCAATATTTGATCGAGTGGTCCCATCAGTTTTCCCTTCTTGACGTGTCCCCGAAAAGAGTATACTGTATTCCCTAGCGTTCAGCATTCATTTCATGGAAGGATAAACAAATGCTCGTACTTAGCCGCAAGCCTGGCGAATCCCTTTCGATCGACGAAAACATTACCGTTACGATCGTTGAAATTCGCGGCGACAAGGTTCGACTCGGAATCGACGCACCCAAGGACATCAAAGTCCACCGCCAAGAAGTAGCCGACGCTATCGCCGCAAAACTCACGGAAGCGTCCAATCAGGCAACTGCGTCTCTGCCGACTCAGTGACAGATTTGCTGGTAGCGTTTGAGCCCAGCACGCCTGACTTTCGACACGCAACGACGATGCTCAGTTTGCCATCTCCCGGCAAAAGCGTAGGCAATCCGTACGTACGGCGGAGCTTTAGCAACTCCGGCGACTTGATCTCGAGGTGCCAACACGCGGTGACGCCCGGCCAGTTCCGGGCAGTCGTCTGCACCAGAGATCCAAGCTGATACGGGTATTGCTTGCCTCGTTCCGTAATCACCTTGGGGCCGCCGACCTTCGAAAGCTCTTCTGGTGTCATCACCACGATGCCCGCTCGGAGTGCTCCGCCATCGACAGAACTGGGCATGGAAATACCTGGCTCATCCATTGCGTCAAAGACGCCTCGAACCAGTGCCGTCGGAACTCCGACCAAGAGGTGGCCAGTTTTCGTGGCCTGGAGCACGCCGGACATTCTTGCCGCTGCTCGTTTTTCCAGGTCCTGCATGTCGTGCCACAGGACAATGCTATCGGCGAGGGGATCTTTTGTGAGAATGCTCATGGTCGTCCTTACTTCATCAAAGTGGCAATCAGGGCCAGCGACGACAACAGAGCCGTGATAATCATGCCAGTCAAACCAGCTACCACCTGCGACTTGCTCAATGCCTTGGCAGCGATGATAGCGTTAGCGTGCTTTTCGACCTTGTCGATGTCGGCCTTATTCGATGCAACAACTGTTTCCAGGTTCGACAACCGGTGAATGATCGATGGCTGTCCGTTGCCGTCTCTCACTATTTTACACAAAGAGGCCACGTCCTCACGAATGTCTTTGACGTTCGCTTCGATCGTGGCCATGCGTTCTACGATTGTGCTGTACTCGGTGCTCCGCTGACGGCATGCGGATACCATACTGTCAGTGACAGACGCCAGAAGTCCGATTATCTCATCCTGCCTGCACCATTCCGCCCGGTCAGATTCGTCAGCCGGTGCAGGTGTCGCCTGCAATAGCTTCAACCGATCCTGGACCTTTTTAACGCTCTTTTCTGCTTCAGCAACCGGGTCAGTGTCGTGCGGCATTCTCGTTACATCCTTGATGGAGAATCAAAAGTGACCTCCCGAGATCCCCTACCCCGGGTCCTTTGGTTGTACCTGCTAAAGCACAACCCAATACCAGTCCAAGTAAACACGACTGATACTCCACCGGCCGCCCGTTTCTCACTAAGCAACCGTCCTGCCAGCTTGAAGCTCTCCTAGCGACTCGCCGACTCCTAACCTATCGGTGTTCGCGATAAAGTCACGACTTTCAATTCTATCCGACCCCCGAGGATATCATCAAGTTGTTTTGCTCTTCTTGTTTCGACGTCCAGCGAACTCGCGAGGTGAGTGAAACCGGGCAGGGCAATCACACTTACGCGTCAAGTCAGAAACTGCTTTGCGGATAGCGACGTCAGTGTGGCCCCAAACAGGCCCCACCCTTGATCCACTCAGCGTACACTCAGCGTAAACACAAGATTGACGGTTGCCCTTCTCATTCTTTTCCTGGCGGAAATAAATGATCGCGGGAACCTTCTTCAAAGGTCGCTTCTTCCGTAAAGCTGGCAAAATAGTCCTCCCTTCTAAGCAAAAAGGCCGGGTAAGAAACCATCCTTACCCGGCCTTTCGTTGTGTCACCGGGCTACCGGTATGCTTAAATATAGTCGGCAGTGTCCCCCAAATCTAGGACAAGAGGCCACTACCCTCTGCGTATTTCGGCAAAACTTTAGAGTAAATACCGTCGAAAGCCTCAAAATCCGCGGCATACAGCTCCAAAACAAGCTCCTCCTCCGGCCCAGTGTAATAATCTTCCCAAGGGATAGGGCGAGATGTCTGAGCCTTTACACGATTGACCCACTGACCGTTGATGTCGTTGTACCTCTGCAACGGAGCAATTTCCGGGTTGTCGTGTAGGATCCGCAGCAGTGCGTGAAAATCCTTCTCCAAGTTCTCTTGCAGTAGCACGTAATCCCACTTCTTTTGGAGCCCGTACCAGAACACCTGGGGCCGAGCCTCGATAGAGATGTCAAAGAAGCCGTTTTCCAGCTTGTCTTTCAACCACGACTCAAACGTGTAAGCCCCCGGCTTGGTAAAGTACTGCCAACAGCTCACTGCCCGACTGAACGGGTTGCGAATTGAAATGATGCTGTTCGCTTTTTCTTCAAACTCCCGCGGAGGCAATATGGGCCAGTGCTTCTGGTAGGGAGCCTTTGCTTTTGGAAAGTAGTGACGAAGAGTTCGCTCGATTGTGGACGTTCCCGTCCGCGGTACCTCCATGAAGTACCAAGGGTGTTCTCCAAAGTTAGCCAGCATTCATTCGACTCCATAATTCTTTGAGGAAGTCTACCATGTCCTCCGGTTGATCTGCCGTCTTGCTGTACTCGTCCAGCTTCTCCTGCACCCCGGGAAGTGTCTCTACGAGCCGCTCAAACTTCAAAGCACCAATCTCATGCAGCTCTCGCAACATCCCCAGAACGAGAATAGTTAAATCTGCCTCGCCTGCGTTCTCCGCCGGAATACCGTGCCCTGCGTCAGGCAACAGCTGAGGCCAATCGCCGTCTTCCTCGTCCTCAACGATAATTGAATCGTTAACGGACGCTGCGGCATCTAACAGCCGATGAGCATCGCTCAAATAAACAAAACAACACTCAACTTTGAAGTAAGTGAACTCGTTGGCCTTCGTCGGATCCTTCGGTGAATAGCTCGACGCAACCAGGCAGGGATAAGTCTTAGGGCCCGAAGGAAAATCGACACGAGCATCCTCAGGCAAAGATTGAAGTAAAAAGCTCGACGCCTCGGCCCGGTACTGCTCCCAGTTGTTCGCATTGAAAATAGTGCAAAACGATCCAAGCTTATCCTTGTTAACCATCAATCAATCCTTTTTCTTTAGCCCACAACGCCAGAGCAACTTTCGAACCGAGCCCTAGCTTTCTTCGGATACGGGCGGCGTACGTTTTCACCGTCTCGTAGCCGAGTCCCAGCTCCGTAGCGATCTCTTTGTACTTCAAGTCTTGACCAATCAACGTCACAACTTGAATCTCTCGAGGAGTCAGCCCCAGGTCCTGGCGGCTTGCATCATCCATCTTTAATACCTTCTTACAACAATGTGGGGTCTTCTAGTTGCTCCAGAATGTCTGTTGGAGCTTCACGGACCAGTGACGACCAGTTGCTTATCGTGCTGCGAATGTCACGCTGACGTATTCGCTTAAGATTCGGAATACACGCCGAGCTGTACCTAATCCCCAGATAACCAAAAAGACGTTCCAGCGTTCCGCGGAAATCCAGCACCAACTCATGATAAGAGATGACCGCCCGGTCCTCACACAGACGGTCCACCTTTAACGAGGCGGCCAGATGTTCTCGAACAAACGTCGTTAGCATTGGCAATTCTATCGTCACGCTGTGCTGGGACGCCCGCAGAAAGTCAGACCCGGCAGGGCCTTCGCCAGAACGCAATAAATCGACAAAACAAGCGACAGGGTTTCGTTGTACGTGCACCAGACAGAAATCGCCCTGCCGACATTTGCCAATCGTGTAATCCCACAGATCCTGCTCAACAAATTGCTGATAGCCGACCTTCACGCCGACCGCCTTTTCTTCAAACAACGTGTTATCGAAAATTTTGTTGTTCAGATACTGCTCCATGCTGATGTAGCCGGGGATGTACCAGTCCGGAACTTTGCCAGAATCACCAAAGTACTCCTCGTGCTCCTGTTTCCTTATGCCCTCGTCGCGGTGTAACACATCGCCATGGCATATTATTTCTGGATGTGCAGACAACGAAGATTGCAGCAGACTATGCCCGCACTTCCTGTTGCCCGCTACCATGAAATTTAGTGTTTCAGGGTTGTCCTCGTTATACCAAGCCATTTACCATCCTTGCCTCCGTAAGTTAAGTTGTCCTGAAGTTGTAGGCCTCCATGACAGCCCGAAGCTGTGCTATATCGGAACCAACAAGTCCAGGGGGAACTACACTTCTATCAATCGGCTTAGGCATCCCTGCAAAAAACTGATCGAAAGTTAATTCATTCAAGCCGTGGTAGACTGCAACAGACATTAACGGCCACTGCATTCCGGCTACAAAAGTGTTGTGTGCGTTATTCGCAACGACAGGATCCGCCCCTTGTTGCTTAAAGCGAGCAAGCAACTCCTCGTGCTCGCCCGTGTTGAGTGACTCGTCGTAAAGCCAAAGATCGCCACTAAGCGACGCTTCTCGAGGAAAGAGAATCGTCGAAGGGACACCTGACGCGGGTTTATCCAGCAAGTAAAGCAGCGGCTTGAATTTAGCTTCCTCCATGTCCGCAGACATTGCCGGAGATACATCGACACGCAACTGGTGGCGGAGTAGTACCGGATTCGAGCCTCGGCGGTGTGCCATCTGAAAAATAACTCGCTCAGGGTGACACCAATCATCATCGTCGAGCGGAATGATCCAATCACCGTGCGACGCCCGGATACCGTGATTCCGCATGGAAGACGCATTCAGGCCGGATGGCACGCGAATTTCCATGAGATTACAGCCCTGTCCTCGCATACCTTCCGTGTTCATGGATTCGTTCGTGAGAACGTCAGTGTCCGTGCCGTTGACAACCACAAGCTCGTATGGCGTGTAGTTTTGTCGAATGAAATGGTTGACTGCTTTCCTGACCAGGTTGAGCCTTACCGTGTTAGAGAACGGCAAAATCGCGGAAACGAGCGGTGGCTTCACAAATAAGATCCTTCTTAAATTCCAGAATTGAAATGCGTATCAGAGGTTGTAACCCAAACAGGTGACAGCGTCAACACAAAAAAAGGCTCCTTCACGAAGAAGGAGCCCATGAGCCGGTTGCTTGGGAGGCAAGGCAGAGAAACCCGCAGCCGATTGTCGTCCTTGAAAATTCAGAAGCCGCGGGAAATACTGTAACCGACCTCCGAAAAACTTAACCCGACGATAGCGTGATGTCAACTATCTGTTGGCATATTGCAGTAGCACCTCCACACCCTGGCGTACATCTCACCCCACGTATTGCGGTGGGGTTCCATTGGAATACCGTAAGCCTCTTTGTCCATGGCGTGAGCCCACTCATGCAGCAGCGTGTCGATCGCCGTCAGCAGGCCCATGTTCCGGTCGATCTCGATAACGAAATGATCGATCTTCCCTCGGGGCGTGAGATAAGCGTAACAACACCCGCAGAGCTTCTGCTTGCCCAGGTCTTTCGTGACAACTTTGATGGGCAGCGAAATCGGACATTCCTTGCGTAGTTGCCGCAGCACCCTATCGAACTTCCTACCATATCTGCTCGCCATCTGACCCTCCTTGGTTAATGGCTACCGAATTACGTCCCTGTCGGCCTCCCGGTGTAGCTATTCAGGTTCACCTGCAAACGAGCCTTCGGCCCGTGGTCAGCATCCCAAATAAACGCCATTGCACCGCGTTGCTGCCAATTAAAGGCTTTCAACCTGTGCCAGGCGTTGGGCGGAGTGAGTGCCGGTAGGTATTCCACACTGACGCCCTGTTCCTCCATTGTAATAGGACGCCCCGATCCCTTGCGATGTTGATCTCCCAGGTGCCATTCTCGGAAGGTCGTTTCGGCCCACACGTCCCTGCATTCGTGAGCCATAAGCCCTGCCAATCGGGGGGCTTTGATGTGGTGCCCGTGGTCCAGGCCAAGCAAATTCGTCCCAAAACGCCAGAATTTGTAGGGCGATGGGCTGACGTCCACTTCCACGTTCGGGTCGTTCCGGTAATAGGCTTTCAGGACATGCCCCAGAGTAAATGCAGCAACTTGGTCGTGGTTGCCGGACACTTGGATGATCTTGACCGGGGCTACCTCGGCCATCCGCTCAACCATCGTGACGGCCAGCTGGATGGCCCGCTCGTACGCATGAAGGAAAGAAACGCCCTCGGGCTGCGACGTACCACGCGTCGTCGTGTGCTCCAGGTTGTCGTGGTGCAGGAAGTCGTTACCGAACGGAAAGACAATCTCCTCAAACGGCCCGTACTTCTCCGCATCAGCCAAAAGCTGATCGATCGACCACATGCAGAGCTGCTCACACTTCTCCAAGTCCCAGGAATGATCGCTTTCTCCCTGGTAGCACATCATCCCGTAATGTGGATCCATGATCGAGATTTCCAAGGCCCGGCGTGGTGTGCCTTTCTTCGCCTTGGGATACTTGATCTTCAACGCTACCGGTGACTCGTCCTCCAGCTTCTTCAACAAGCGTTCCACAGCAACCTGGGGATCTTTCTTTCGCCTGAGCGTAATCTTGATCTGCCGCAGGCCCGTCTTCCACAAGGAGTCATCCTGGTCCTTGTTCTTCTTGGCTCCGGCAACTTCCCAGTTGTTGACGACGCATCGCTCGATCTCATAGAGCTCCATGTCGATTCCGGCATCCTTCAGCAACTCGTCTTCCGTGCTGATCTTTGTGCCGAGATATTCGATGTCCAAGCCGCCGGAGGTAGGACGAACATCCAACTTCTCTTTCGGAGAGCCAACCTTGGCAACCCGGTCTTTATTCGTGGACGTGTTATCGAACGTTCTTCGGAGCTTTTCCAACAGCCCCGCCCGCTTCAGCCGGTAGTACACACTGCTGCGACCAGCCAGGCCAAGCCTGCGAGCCGCCTCAGCCAAGTTACCCTGGCACTGAACAGCTGCCTCGAACAATTCGGCATCGGTATGTTGTGGTTTTACCATTTTGTCCTCCGTGACTTCGATGGCGGGTGCTTTTATTCGTACACCCAGTGAGGGTTTTCAAGCACCCACTTGATTATCCGATCAAGCGTTTGCTCAAAAGTAAACGGCGGCTTAAAGCCCGTGGCTTTCAAGTTGTTGTCCACCAACGCGTACCTTCGATCATAACCAGGACGGATCTTATCACCACGCACAATATTCTTGAGTAGTGGACGATCCAGCTGGTGAGCGACCATTTCTGCCAAGGCATTTACGCTCAATTCCGTCTCACCAATGATGTGGAATCGATCAGGTCGACTTTCTGCCTGAACACAAAGAGCAGGCGTAATGTTTTTACAGATATGTACCAATGCGGCGGCCATATTCTTCGCATCCAACCAAACCCGACTGGATGTCGTTTTCCCGTCTGGTTCGCCGAACAAAGTCATAGGCTCCCCCGCAGAGATACGTTTTATGGCAAGAGGAAGGAACTTTTCAGGGTCCTGCATCTCACCAATTACGTTCATTGTGTTAGTAATCACTACCGGTACATTATACGTCCGCCAGTAGCTTATTGCTAAGGCTTCTTGGGCCGCCTTGCTCGCAGAGTAGGGATTACTAGGTAAGATTGTGTCCCATTCTGCGTGCCCCGGGTTGTCCCACCCTGCATCTCCGTACACCTCGTCGGTAGAGACTTGGATAAACATCTTGGGAGGGTGTGTCCGGGCCAGTTCCAGCATGTTGTACGCGATTTGCGTGTTGTTGAACCAGGTTTCGCCCGGATGATTGACGCTGTGTGTGACCCGGCTGTCGCTCGCCATGCTGATGATGACATCGATCTCTTTAGAGAAAATCTGCTTACAAATCGGCTCAGTAAAGGCGTGCGTGAGATCCCAGCGATGAACCGTAAACCTGGCTCGCTGCTCTGCTGTCAACGGGGCAAGCACATCCTGCAATCGCTTGGCACTGTTGACGTGCTCCGGCCGCCAGCTCTCAATTCCAACCAAATCCCAATCAGTGTGCTGCAAAATCCACTGAACTGTGTGGGCCCCGATAAAACCACCTACTCCCGTCAAGAGTACTCGTTTACTCACTTACTTTTCTCCTTCTTAGAATCACGCCACTCAATTGGCTCGGTACGCTGCCAGGGTTGCCAGATAGCCTGACCATTAGGGACTCTCGAAACATTCGGAAAGTCCACCCAACCCGCAGTACCGTACTTCTCCTTCAGTTGGCACAGGGCGACATCCACCGGCCCGCACCATGTATTGTCAAAATAGAATTTACCATGTCCGAGCTTCACGTTATCGATCAGCAACTCTGTTTCCTTGATGCAGGCCTGGGTAGCGTGATTTGCGTCGATGAAAGCAAAGTCGACCGGGGTTTCCGGCGTAATCACCTGCGGAACCAGCTCATGGCAATCACCTACGTGTATCGTGATCCGGTCCTGCAAACCCAGCTGTTTGAACAACTGCCGAGCCCGGTTTGACCGCTGAACGTCCAGCTCGAATGTGTGTAGGTGGCCCGGAAGACCTGTCTCGACCAAGGTCTGTGCCAGCAACGCCGCACTGCACCCGTGGTTCGTTCCGGTCTCAACCAGGACATTCGGACGATCGTGCTTCAACGAGCCAAGGCAGCAATAATACTGCAAGTTCCAGGCAGGGTAACAGGTAGACCAGTGATGACTCCGGTCTTTCATCTTCTGGTACAACTGCGGCAGCGGCAGCATCTTCGGGTCTTTTGGCAAAAACGCTCGGTCAGTTCGTATGTCGTGAGGCTTTGTCATTCTGGCCTTCCTTTTCGAATCCACGGCTGTTTGTTTTTCATGTATGTTCGGGACTTTACGCCGACAAGCGGATCCCACAAAGAGCCGAAATCAATAATCGTATGCTTGCTTCCGATTCGGTCATACAACTTGTCGCACAGAATCTCTGCGGGCATGCTGGCAGAAAGGCTGATGAGCAGCGGTTCCTTCTCGCCTTCTACCCTCGACAGAATCGCCTTAAATGTCTCACCCAGGGCCAGGTAGTTGTTTCGCGGCGGGACTTCAACGAACTCCCAGTAATCCAATCCACCTTGCCGCAACTTCTTCATGTGCGGCGGCCCGACGACCAAAACCTTGCGACTGTTTACGGCATCCAAAATCTCCTGCATATCGCCATAAATCGCTCCGTAATGAAACACGTCAGAGGTGTACCATCTAAGATCGGTCAACTCGTTCTGAGCAAGAAACCGCTGAATCGACTTCCCGTACACCTTCATTGAAAAATTCTGCATCCCCAGCATGTACTTTGGCTTGTTGATCAAGACATTGGCTAGATCCATGCCCATTTGAGGAAAAAACTTGTGGCCGTCGCAATTCTGCCCTCCGCGTTTATTCCGCCGTAGGACTGCCCGCCACTCGCCATCTCCCCAGCGACTAAACGTGAAAGGGTCCTCCCAGCACCGGATTTTCCGCAGCATTGTCGGGAGTTTTAGCTTTTCAATCATCAAGTAAGATTCCGTTCTAAGTACCAACAACGTTTGTGATTTTTGAACTCCTGCCGAGAAAACAGACCCTCAGCAATGCAACGTTTAACTGCATTCTCCACGCCAGGATGCCCGCCAGGATCATAGTCGTCTCCGCAGATCTTTGAGTCCGGGAACAGCTTGAGGGCTGTAGAGATGTCCGTGTAAACAGACTCCTCGTCGTGGGCGGCATCGATGTAGATGATTTCCGGCTTAATTCCGGAATTTAAGACTGCCTGCATGCCCTCGACCGTCGTCATCTTCAACGGGAAAATCCGCTTCCGGTGCTGCCACACGTTCGAACAGAAGTGGTTCCACAGGCGTTTTCTCACCTTGTTGTACGCTTCGATCCGGTGATGTTCCGGGCTGCCTTCCCAGGTATCCACGCAAATGACCTGCATTTGCTTGAATTGTTGTACCACAAAGCTCGTACTCCCCGCTCCGGTCCAGGTCCCCAGTTCAAGGAACGGGCCCGTGCTGCTCGGAGACAGAAGCTGCCGGAACACCGCACCTTGAACATCAGGGCTGAACCATTTGGATCGCGAGGGCGTCCCCGGGTTCTCCTGAGGGAACGGCTCAGTGTACGTCACAAAGGTCAAATTCTTTTCCAGTTCACTTCCCATCGATCTTCCTCTTGAATGCGATCATCCCGCCGCCGAGCAACTCGCTCTCGTCCTTCGTGTAAAAACCCTTCGTGTATGCTTCCTCCACCCCAGCTACCACGCCGGGCCACGTCGGGTTGTAATCGTCGCACACAACAACAGCCGTAGGCCACCGATAGCGACAACGATACAGTCGCGTCACGAACGGTTTATGGTTGTGATCGTCATCCAACAAAACACAATCCGGTTTCACGCCGCTATTGGCCAACGCGTCAACCGTCTGATGCGTTGTTTTCATCTGTATTAACTTTACCCGATCGCGGAACCTCCACAAATTGTTTTGGCAGTGTTCCAGTGAAGTCCCCTCTCCACGCAAGAACGCACAACGCCGTCCTCGCTTGTCCTTCGGATTAGCCGGACGGTGCGGGCCCGCAATACGAGCAGTAATGCCCCAGTGATCCAAACAAATAGCTTGCAAATCTTTTCTGAGGTTCAACGCAAACAGCGTCGTACCTGCACCCAAGAAAGTTCCAAACTCTACGTACACAGGATTTGGCGGCAATCTCTCAATAATCCGAGCAAACCCCTGGTGAGACTGCTTTCTGAACCAATGGCACAACGACTGACCGATCTTGTGCGGCTTGTCGGGCCATGCAGGCTGCGGGAACTGGTCTTTGTCTAAGTCCACTTATTATCTCCGGCAATCGGGTTACGCCGATTATCGTACGTCCTCAACCAGTCGGCATGCCCTACTGCCTTCTTAAAGTTCTCTTTTTGCTTCTTGCGGTTGTCCTTCTGGTATTCCCAAGGCTCGGGATCTTGATCCGGGTCTTGGAGTGACTCAACAGCGACGTACTTGCCTTTCTTGATCATCGGGCTTCCTGCCACTGTCAATGGCACCAGGTTCGCCGGACTGACGTCGTCGACAAACTCCCGATCCCTACGGCCTTTGAGCTTAAGCGATCCGCCGCACCGGCCACAGGTGCTGAGTATTTGCTTGGCGTATGGACCGTGCGGCCGAGGAATACCGTTCTCGTCCGGCTCAAACCACAGGTGATGCGACCACACACCGTCTTCCAGCGGTAATCCTGTCCCCAGGTTGAACACGCGGTCAAACGAACTGGCTACCTCGCAGAAGTAGAACTTGACCTCGTTGTTGTAGTCCAGGGCATAGGCAGCAGACCACTCCGTCTGAATCCAGCACTTGGAAATCTTCTCCCAGCGTTCCTGCTTGTCCTTTACCACGTCGTCAGCCGCTACCAGCACAGGGGAGTGGAAACAGGGCTGATCTTCCTCGTGCATGTTCCAATTGAGGTAGCCGGTGTCCGTGTCGAGCACTGAGCCAGTCGGGTTCTCGCCAAGCAGACGCTCAACCTGCGGCTTGTACGGCCCCCAGCGTTTATCTTCCCCGTTGACCCAGTCAAAGCTTGTCCAAAGGCCACGATTGGCCTGAGGGACGTATTTGCACATCAAATCGACCAGCTCAGGGAACTGTGGGTGCATCAGCGGCTCTCCACCGAAGATGCCCAAGACTTTCTTCCTGTGCGGCTCCCGCTCATCGTTGCGATTCACCTTCATACCCACATCAACATGACTGTGCTTGAGAAACGGCACAGCGACCCTCAGTACGTCCTCAAACTGCTCCACTGACATGTAGTACCGCTTCTTCTCGTGACCAAGCAGCCGAGTGCAGTTGCTGCAAGCGGGCTTCGGCCAGCAAGCGGAAGTAACGGAGATCTGGTGACACCATTGGGCCTGGGGAGGGAGCATGACTTACCTTGCAGGTATAAGTTTTGACGTACTGTAATTCTGGGTGTTCGCTGCGTTTTCCAGCACTTCGCGAAGTTGCTTTGTCCAGCGAGCGTGAATCTTTTCATTCGGCCAAAGTGCGTCCAGCACTTCAGTCCTTCCGCGATTCACTCGCTCCTGCAACTCGCTCAAATGGTTCAAGCAGTAATCTATTTGATCATGTAGTCCTTCGTACATAATGTCGGCCCAGACCATCAGCTGCTTTTTCGGATCATAGATGTCTGGGTAAATAACCATGTTACTGCATTCGGGTTTGATTACGATGCAGCCGCACGCCAACGCCTCCAGATCCCGCACACACCAGGGCGACCAGCCCCAGGGACTGATGACAATCTTCGTATCCAGCAATGCGTCCACGTACTCATAAGGATACTGGAACACCTTGACCTTTTTGCCGTTTTTCTTTGTGCCCTTAAAGTCGTGGTAGCTGCGGAAAACTTTTACCTTGCCCGGGAGTGAAGGCCAAATGGCTTCCAGATGGTGACGGGCAGCCGTTGGGTGGCTGCGAGTTGAGCGAGGAAAGTAGGTCGTGCGGCCGCTGAAGAAGATATCAATATTCCGCTTATGTAACGGCTGAATGCGAGCGTCTATGTGCTCAAAAACATTGTCAGAGAACGGAGGAGTAGGCGGCCGAGTAATTGGTTGAATCTTTGCCTGTACGTCGGCAGGCAGGGGATCTCTCTCCAGACGAACATCAGGGCCACGGTTGTGCAGTTCCCGCTCCTTGTAGACCATTCCGTAATACTCGCCACCCCAACTGCGTCTCTGCTGCATAACCGGATGCCGCAAATGTACGCCTGTCAAGTAAGCTCGCAACTGCGGGTAACTGAGCAACTCTCGCATTGGCGGGTCCAGGTAGCCATAGTCAATCGAACTATCGCAAACCATCGGAGTATCGTGGTAATCGAAAAGACCTCGGTGACCTCGAGTAATCCACAACGCATCGTCCTGGTGGATCAACCCCTCCTTGCCTGGAATATGCGGACAAGGAATCGCTAACACGTCCGCAGGCTCGACTCCTGCCTCGGATACGTTAATTCCATATTGTCGCAAACAGCGATTGTGGTGCGGATCCCACAGGTAGTTCGAGCGGTACCACCGCATTGTGCGATATGGTTTGAACCTGGATACGTTGATCTGTTCCATTAGCAGTGCCAATCCGGGTTGACGTAGTGAGCGTGCCCGCCCCGCGGAGCCCAGAAAGTTTCACGATAGCCCAACTCTACCAACAACCGGACCATCCCATCCCGAGAACGCCACGGCAACACAGAAGGCAAAATGAGTTGTTTGCAGTGAGATGCGTTGGTGTAAGGCTCAACGTACTTGTCAGAAGGCGGCAAACCAAAATGCTCACGAAGTTTTGCAGGCCCTTCCTCGACCCTTACTTGTTGCAAGTTCGGGTGGTTCTTTGACGCCGTTTGAAGCCAATTCCACAGATAAGCACAACTGGCCTGCCCCGGCATACCTTTGAACTTCTCTTCAAAACCAGAAAGATGCCGAAAAGCAGAAGCAGCTACATCCGAAGGTCGTTCTCCGTGGAACATCCCGTGGTAGTACAAGCTGTTGAGTATCCGCATCGGGTCTCGAAGGACGAAGGTGACTTTCTTGTCCTGGAACTGTGGCAAGAAAGGAACAAGGTACGGGCTCACTTCAATCTGCTTCGCTGACTCCACCCGCTCATGCAGGTTGTCCCACGTCGTGTCCGGCCCGAACGTCGTACCTACTTCGCAACCAGAAGCTTCCAGCAACTTCGTAACGTACCCCAGGCCTCCCCTGGCCCAGCCAACGACAATCCGTTCAAGCCCCATTTGCTACTGCCTGCCTCTTATCACCCTTTTTCATCAGGAATGGCATCAGGGCTGACGTAAAATTTCCGTTGTGCCCGGTGTACATCAACGTCCTCAGCCAACTTTCCATGGCAAGTCGCTCCTTCACAGTGAGTGGCCCATTCAAGCGATGCGGAGCTTTCCGGGAGATATCGGTCAACTTCATGAAATACCGGGCCACCTCGTCGACATCACGCGGCCCGCGGACCAACACCTCCAGCTCGTGAGGGCAGTCTCGATGCAGATGATGGTCGCTGGACAGGGAATCTGCAATCTCCTCAGCCGTACTCAGCGGAGACACAAAGAACACCGTCTCACCCAGCGTCCTCAGCGAATCAAACAGAGCCTCATCCAGCCCTGGGTTGAAAGTGATTGAAACACGAAGCAATCCCTGATACCGGGCAGGGGGCAGAAAAACTCCACGGAACCGGCGATAGTTCGTCCAGCTCACCTCCATGGACAAGCGATCAACCTTGTACTTGCCTTGCTCGCCACTGAACCCCCGGTACTCTCGCTCGCCACACAGCAAGTACCGCACTTTTTCCCAAAATTGCATAACACACCTCACTTGAAGAATGACAGACCCGGTGCCAGTTCGTCTTTCTCTGACACCGTAGGATCTACAGTCGATCGAAACCATTGTATCCCAATCTCCGGGCAAAACGGATTAACCGCTCGCTCGTCATCCGGAGACCAGACACCATCTTGCTCGTACAACACAGTCGCGTTGTTTGACAGGACTTGAAACCCGTGGGCAAAACCCTTGGGAACAACCAGGCCGTCTTGCCGGTTGCCGGTGGTAGAAGCACCGCCTACCAGCTAAAAGCCCTTCCAGCCACCGAACGTTGGACTCTTTGGCCGCATATCAACAACGACGTCGTAGATACGGCCACCAATGCAGCGGACATACTTGGTAATCTGGGCATCGCCAGCCTGCCAGTGCATGCCACGAATTACGTTGTAGTTGGACACGCTCAGGTTTGTTTGTCGTGTCGCAGTGCCAGCTCCCAGCACCGTAAAAGAACCCCGGCGATCTCTGAATATCGGCTGCTGCATCAGCGTAGGAACTGCATGGTCCTCCCATGCGACCGAGTCACTAACAGGCCCCGAGAAACAAATAACCGGCGGTTTATTGGAGTTCTTCATTGTTGGCCCCATCCCTCCTGACAAGTGTTGCTGCCTGATACAGGCTTTCAAACGTTCCAGCGTCCTGCCACCACCCGTCAATCCAGAGATCGTCCAAACAACCCCGCTTCAAGTAGTCTTTGTTCACGTCTGTAATCTCAAGCTCGCCTCGGTCAGAATGCACGAGCTGGTCGCAGATATCAAACACGTCCGGTGTGTAGCAGTAACACCCCGTGATGATCCGCATATTGTACCCTGACTCTATCCAGCTTCCGCAGTCCTTCAGTTTGGGCTTCTCGACAAGCTGCAAGACGTCTCCGTGCTGAGACACCGTACAGCCAAACCTCGTAAGGTCTTCTGCTTTATTGGCCTGCTGGGTGATGATCGCTGCACCGCTCTTGTGACCGCCGTACTTCAGGAACTCCTTAAAGGACCGCACCGCTGTGCCGCAGTGGTTCTGGTAGATGTTGTCGCCCAGCATGACGCAACAGTTGTCATCCCCTACGAAATCGCGAGCCGTCTTCAAGGCATCAGCAATGCCGCCTTCGCCTTCCTGGTGTCCGAACGTCAGTTCGCAGTCGTAAGAGTGTCCCGAGAGAATCTTGTAAAAAGCATCTACATCGTTTGAGACGATGAAGACGTCTTTAATTCCGGAATTTACGAGATTCTCGATCGGGTAATGGATCATCGGCATATCCCACACTGGCAGCAAATGCTTGTTCGCTACCCGTGTCAGAGGGCTGAGCCTGCTGCCCAACCCGCCTGCAAGTATGACTCCCTTCACTTCCTTCTCCTTAAAACATTAAGTCGTCCACAAAAACGGGCGTTCCCTCGCCAGCGTACAGACATTCAATGTTGAACCCGTAATACTCCTGGGCGTCTTCGTACGTCATGTCCGAATCTTCCACCAGAGTGTCGAGGATCTTCTGCACGCTGTATGCGACAACGGGGCGACTTCCCCGCTCCACCATCCCAAGGATGGCGTCGTCTAAGCCATCCAACAGGATAATGTCATCATACTCTGAATTGATTGCGATTTCATTGACCGTCGCCCGCTTTGGATGTTCCGTGTGCTCCGTTGATGACACTGTTCACCTTCCCTATCTTTCTAACAGGTTTCTTCCTACTCGCTACGTGCAACTTCTCACGCAGCATCTTCGTCTCTTTTGTTTTCTCTTCCAGCCTGGCTTCAAGTTCCTCAACCTTAAGCTGAAGTTCCGCAATATCCAAAGCTCGCTTCTTGTCGAACTCTTCGGCTTCCAGTCTGTGTGCTTTGAGGAAGTGGTCAAAAGACGCAATCCTGTATTCCTGCTGATCTTCACGCGTTTTCTGCGTGTTCTTTACCTTCGTAATCTCCTCAGCCAATACGTCAGCGACCTTACGCATCAAAGCAGTTTGATGCTCCTTAATGCCTGCGTCGATCTCCTGCTGGATGTACGCTTTCACGTTGTCAGCGTCGAACTCCTGCGGCATGAGTACAACACCACCCGTCTCAGTAGCTGCCACTTTCTTGGAGCCGATAATGTCTTGCAGCGTTATGCCTTTACCTGCGGCTTTCGCTTCTGCTTCTTCCAACATTCCCTCCGGAATCTCGCAACCGTGTGGCCCCAGCCATTCCGAGGGCAATACGTTCAGCACCTTCTCGTTCATCGCTTTGTTTCGATTCATGAAGCCGCCCATTTCAGGTAGTTGAATTTTAGGGCTGGTGGACTCTTCATCTTCCGCTTGATAATTAGCCCAAGGCACGGCGGCGGGACCGGCCTCCTCAGGCACATGACCTGGCGGACCTTGCTCTCCCTCGGGCCCTTTGTCGCCTACAACACCTATCTCTGACGGGTCAGGCATGTAATGAATGTCTCCATTCTCGTCCATCAGAGCGTACGCCCCGGTTGCCACCGCGACTTTTTGAACCTTCGCCATATCCACGCCCATCGATAAAGCCTCCTTGAGAGCATTCGCATTCAGCGAGGCCTCTCCACTCAGCTTATTTGGCGGTCCATCATGCATAAAAAAATCCTTTGGCCAGCGAACTAGCCAAAGGATATCATGTCCCCCAAAGGTAGTCAACAACAATAGACTACTTCATCAGGAACCAGGCCAGCCAAACAAAGAAGGCGAAAAGCCCGCAAAGGACTGGCCAGCCAATCTTGGGGTAAACCCGGACCATGAAGCGGCAGATAGACAGACAAATCCATGTCGTCACGCACTTCAAGGCACAAAGCCAGGCCACACCCGAGTAAGGGGATAGCCCATAACTCCTGTCACCGACAACCAGAATCCAACGAGCGACAGGATTAAGCTCGTTGTCAATCAACCCGTCTGACAGAGCGATGCTCCACCAGATGTCCAGCCCTGTAACCAGAATGATTACGAGAGCCAGACACTCAAACACTACGACTTCTCTACGCTTCATGACATCCTTGTCCTTTCGCGTAAACGTAAAAAAAGAGTGAGCTGACCTCAGCCAGCTCACTCTATGATATATCAAGCTTGATTCTTTCAACACCTCAAGCTTTGTCGTCGGTGCTATCTAATCAACAAACATTATGTTTGTTGCTGCTTCCTATCATTGAGATCGTTGAGGTCCTCGGCCTGTTGGTGGAGCTCCCATGAAGCTAGGCTGAGGTTGCCGTAGCGATGATAATCCTGCTGCTCCTCCTGCTCCTGCTGCTGCTCTTGGTGCTGCTGGTGCTGATCGTTGAGGTCCTTGGCCTGTTGGTTTCGATCCCATGAAGCTAGGTTGAGCTGGTGCTGCTGCTGCTGCTGGTGCTGCTGCTGCTGCTGGTGCTGCTGGTGCTGCTCCTGCTCCTGCCAGGCCCCGCATTGCCGCACCGCCACCGGTGAAGCGTCCCGCGGAAGGCTGGGCTGGTGCTTTCGGTAGGTGTTGCAAAGCCTGCCGCCCTAAGTGACCGCCTACATCCATGAGGGCTTTCATTTTTCCGTATAGTCCTGATCCCCCTGCTGTCGGGGCCGCTTGCATTGCTCTTGTTGCAGCATCTGTCGCGGCCGCTCGCATTCCTGCTCCTACCCCGGATCCCTGTGCTGGGTTGTACTTGGCATTTAGGGCTTCCACTTGCGGCCTCGCTGCTTCCAGCTGCTGCTGCGGCGTCGGCGGCGGTCCTCCTATCGCATTGCTAACGCTTCGTCCCAGTCTTCCCGGCAGCACTGCTTTTGCTGCTGCTGCCGCCCCTGATCGTAAAGCTGGTGCTGCTGCTCTCCCAGCATTCAAGACATCTGACGGCCCCGGAAGGGATTGAGCCAAAGATACCGCAGGAATCGACCGGGCCATCGCACTGCCCATTCGCTGGCCGAGACCAGTGGCATTGCCGAATTGCTTACCCAGATTCTTGAAATGCCGGGCGGCAAACGCAAACTTCTCCAGGAATTCCTGCTTCTCCAGTTCCCGCTGACGAATAAGGGCAGCAACCTTGATTCGCTCCTCCTTGTGAGCACCGACAGCCGCCGACTTGTGCAGTCGATGCATGTTGTACTTCTTCAATTCTTCGTCAATTGCGTTCATCCGCAAAACACAGGACGCCAACTTGACACGAATGTTCTTGCCCTGGGCTGCCGTCGCTTTTCGGTAGGCGGCCACTTTTTCGACAATATCGAGGGCTTGTTCTTTCATAGAACTCATCAAACTAATTCCTTGTTAAGTGCATGTTTCGGGCACTCCGTAAACCACCACGTGTGTCCAGGTCCCGCCTCGTACGGAACACCTGTCTCTGCGACCGCTTTCCGCACGCCGGGAAATACCCGATCGTACAGATCATGACCGCCCATGATACCAGTATCTGTCAGTTTCGGTGCCCAGTTTCGAATGTCTTCACTCACGTTTTCGTAAGTATGTTGTGCGTCAATGAAGATCAAGTCGAAAGAGTTATCCGGAACCGAGGACGCAGTAGCTGCTGTCGTCCCATGCTGAAATTTTACACGCTGAGGATGTCGACGAGCAAGCTCAATGATCTCGTCATAGGGGTGCGTATCCACAAGAGTGATATGCAACTGGGGGAAAAGATCCACCAGAAAATTGCTCGTCATCGCCGTAGCGACCCCCAGCTCAGCCATCCGCACCGGACCATCGACGTCTCGTAGCTCGTAATCCAGCTCATGCAGCTTGCGACAGAGATGGTAAGCAATCGTTACCTGGTGCTGCATTGTGTCCAAAAGTTCTTCGCCTGCCATTAGACTCCTCCGAGTTTAGATCCGGCGTAGTCAGCGTGTGACTTCGCCGGATCTAGAACCCAGATACAGTCACCTTCCTTTCAGAAGACACAGACGTGACAGCGAGTTGCTGTCCTCCGGAACTGATTTTATCAAATTGTGAATTAAACCTTCTAGAGCAATTTACGCACACCCAAAGCGTGACTTGCACGGAAACATTGCCGCGTTTCTAAATCTGACGGCAGCTCCCTTTGTGCCTCTGCCTCGTGTCTTCGCAACAAAATATTACGTGACTTGAAAAATTCGTGGACAGCCTTGGGGACGCCGGGAGTGCACAGAAAAAAATAATCGTCAATCAATACCATACCGCCTACCGGCATCAACGGCCAAATGCACTCCAACGCACGAAGCGTGGGGGCATAGTAGTCCATGTCTAAGTAAACAAAAGAAAACGGACTAACATGCTCCGCACTCAAGTTGCAGACATCCAATTCGTGAATGATCGGCAACTGCACGCCATACCGTCGCTGCGTGTCTTCAAACGTTTCACGGGAAGCACAGATAGCACCTTCAACAAACTCTCCTGAGTGCTCGCCCACGTCTTCATCCCGCCTGCCGGTTAACCCATTAAAGGTGTCGTAGACGTGGAACTGCTTTTCGGGTGAAACATGTTTAAGGCTTTCTGAAATGAAAGCCGACGTATACCCCTGCCAACAACCGAACTCCGCTACTCCGCCCGGAATGTGCGACGTAGCGTCCAGACATTCCAGGATAAACCGACGACGTAACCCGTCAATGCTTTCAGAGCCGCTGCCCGGACTGGCCAATAAAAGGCCTATGTATTCCTCTACGCCCACGTCCTTCTCCTTCGTGGTGGATCGTGCTTGTCCCAGATCACAGGATTGCCGTCCCCGTACTTAACACTCTTCCAAACACGCCCCGCAGGAATGATCTCCAAAGGCTTATCCGCAAAAAACTCACGAATAGCTCGAATGACGCCCTGCTGGCTTACAGGATCTGTCCAGACTACATCATGTCCTGCAATCAAGCCGCCGGGCTGCACTTTGGGATACCAGGCTTTCAAATCAGCCATCACCGCCTCGTAGCTGTGATCCGCATCAATGAACACCGCAGAAACCGACTCGTCTTCAAAGTACGAAGAAGCAACGTTGACAGATGAATCACGATGCACCGTCGTCATCCAATCAACCTCAGCCCGTCGAAGATTATCCATAAATCGCCGGTAGAGCTCGTCCGGGCCGCCCATTTCACAGATACGCTGCTGCAACACCTCATCTGTACCACCGTCAAACGTGTCTACACAGTGGATGCGTGCTCGCTTGCCGAAAGCCTTGAACTGGTTGGCAAGATAGATCGCCGATTTGCCTTGCCAGCTGCCAACCTCGACAACCCGACACCCGTCATGAATGTCGAAAGCCAACGACGAATAAAAGCCCTCATAGTCAAAGAAACCATCTACATGCTCATGAAAGTTTGACAGCTCTCCTGGGTAACTAAGCTGCACCTGAGGCCAACGAGCCATTCGACGAGCCATCCACTGCAACGATCGCAATCGAGCTTCCTCGCGGGCCTCGCAATCATCCTCCAGTACCGGGTCTCCAGTAGCTCGATGAATCGTGTACCCAGCGATCTGCGTCTGCTTGCCCTGAACCTGCAAATGGCCCTGATACTCGTTCTGATCGTGCCCCAGCTCGTACAACAGTCTCAGCTTGTCGCCAAACCCAAATCCCAGAGACTCGTCAAAACGTTTTTGGCTGGACAGATGAAACGCAAGCATCGGCTCGCCATAAAAGTCAGTACCTTCCCGTTTGTGCGGGATACTGATATGTGGAGTATCGCCGTGTTTCATCGCATCCAAAACAGGAGCCCAGCCCTCCTCAGTGAAAATACAATCACCGTCCAACACGACAGACCAGGGCGTCATAGCCAACCCTGCGTCAATGGCCATATTACGAGCAGAGTTCAAAGCAATACCGCGAAATCGAAGGTCTCGAGCATCTGGCTGTACGGACTTGTCGAAAGGAATGACGATGTAGTTAGCGTTTGCCCGGTCGAGTAACTCACACACGCATCGACGGTGCATGATGTCCTGAATGCGATTGACGATGAACCACTTCTGAGCACCTTCCAGCTCAGGCTCCTCCTCCAGAATGTATTTCAGTATCTCGTCCCGCTTGCCGAGTGCATCCCTCGGCGGCATTTGATTGCCGAGAATCCTAAAAACCGTCGCATGCATCCAAAGTTCTCCTTCTTCGTTCGTTTGTAATGCCCATGGAATTCGCATCTTCGCTGTACCGCCCCGTCCAAGGCGGCTCGAGCATACTACGCTCTAGATCTGTTTTAGCATAACCAAGGTACTTCTTGTTTTCTTCCGGGTCACGCCAACACATAAAACCCGGCGTCATCTTGTAGTAAATCTGCGTACGCGTCGCAGGAACGTGGTTCTTATTCTGGCCGGTGTCTCCGTGAACCAACGCCTCCGTGAACACCATCAAATCGCCCGGCCGTAGCGTGGGCACGACAATTGAATGATGGTCAAAGTCATGCTTGTACACTTCTTCCAGCAACTCTGCCCCTGTCCGTGGGTCTGTGGAGCTGTGGCTGCCAGGCACGTAACAAAAGCCACCTGTTTCGGGCGATTGACCCTGAAGCGTAAAGCCGATGTTCAATTGACCTACAAAGCCGTTGCCGCCAGGAGTATGCAAGTAAAAGCAAGAGTTCTGGCTTGAATAAGGGCCACCGTGCATCTGCCGTTGAGACGCATCGCCAGAAACACCAAAAGCGTGATCCATACGGAAGTGCTCGCCGACAAACTCCCGGCAGAACTCCATAACCGCAGGATGCGTCATCATGTCCCAGAAAACCCTGTCTAAATGCAAAACAGGGAACTTCCACTGACCACCGTCCGGCCAACGAGCCTTCACCACAGCTACAGCCCTGGCAAGTCGGTCTCGGTCAAGCACGTCAGGAATAATAGCCACTCCGGTCGTACTGAAGCTGTACTTCTCCTTCTCGAACATCACGTATTCCTTCTGCAAACTCGCCCAAAGTGACCAACTGACAACGGTCGTCTTCCGTTGCTTCCCGATAAAACCGATCGAGCCAGACCCAGTCATTGGGATCTGTCAGCTCGTAAGTGTGGCCGCACAACACGACGCCCGGCATCCCTGAGTCTATCAGCTCGCCTACAGTGTATGCCTTCCAGTGCACCACAGGACTCAGGTTGAAAGAGTTTATTGGCTGGGCCTTTGGCAAGTGCGTGAGCCTGCCGTAAGTATGCCGCGTGGTCTTCGCTAACGAAATGGACCCAGGACTGCAAACACCGTAAGGCCAAATAATGCCTTCGACACCTCGGCAATAGATGTCTTCCAGCATGATCTTGCCTTGGTGCAACTCCACGTACATCTCCGGGCCTGAAACGGTGCCAGATTCGACGTGGTTGGCGGTGTGGTTACAGACCTCGTGCTCCTGGTAGAGGCGGAGATCGCTCTCCGGTACGAGCCAGCCATACTTCTTGTCCCGCTCGTCGTTAAGCACCTCGATATGCCGGTGCCTGGCAGGAGAAATGGCAAAAGAGGCACGAGCACCGTGCCTTTCAAGAATATCCAACAGTGGGCGATCAGAAACCAGTCCGTCGTCCCACGAAGTAGCAATCAACATCATCTCTTCTCAATTTGTCTGCTCTCCTCCAGGATCAATCCATTTCCCCAGTAAGGATCTTTCGAATTACAGCCCTCCGGGCAGTCTGGATCATCACATATCCAGATTTTTGATTTACCAAACTCAGTGAACACGGGCATCTGCTTCAACGTGCGTCCAATTGGAACCTGGCCTTGAAGCAGCAGATACTGCCGTGGTCGTCGGAACTCAATAGCCGCTGAACAAGCTGTCAGCATGCACACAACCAAAATCCAACAAATGCTAAAGTTACGCATAAGATCGTTCCTACGGTAGGTTTCGCTTGGCCTTCTTTAAGTCTCGAGTATACCCGAAACGGGTGAAATCCTCTCCCCACAATTTACGGATCCGGTCTGCACAGGCCTGTGTAACTGCCTCAGACCAGTGAGTTTTCTTGCGGTCCAGGTTGGAGTTAGCATGCCCAATCTGCTCGATGTGCGGCACTAACGCAGGCACATTTTGCAGCCCCTGGTAATACCTCTCCTGATGGACAACCGTGACCGGCAAATTTTTAGGTAGCTGCTCCAACCCCCAGGAACATCGCCACACCTTTCGAAAGTGCCTGACTTCTGGTCCACCTTTTACTTTCTGCCACAAGAACTCTTCAAAGGTCGGCTCACGCTCCGCAAACCAGATACCCCAAACCCGACCAAACGCCCACCTCTTCGAGTTTCGTAAGTACAGAGTTCGGTGATTACACGCCATCCGCCACAAGCTGTACATGCGGGGATACGGGTGACGAACCGTCATGAAGTAGAAGTAATCCTTGAGCTTCGGTATCCACTGCACGTCGTGGTGAGCGTGGTCGCCTATGACCACCGCATTGAAGGGCTCCCGCATCAAACACTGCTTAATCGAGACTGAACCGGTTTTGGGCGGTGCCAAATACACCAACTTGTGCGAGTGGCTGACAATCACGCGGCGTACTCCCCTCGCTTCACCGCTTCAAAATCAGTGGTGTAACCGTACGCCTCAAAGTCAGCAGCAAAGGTTTCCTTGATGAAGTCAATGCAATCCGGCGTGAACCACTGATGCCAAGGCCCGATGGACTGACTAGCGTGAGGCCGATACTTCAGCTTCTTAATTCTGGAATTTAAGCCGGGCACCTTGTCCAAGTCCTCTTTCAGCGATTCCTGCCGCACCACTGTGTCTATCCGTGGAACGCCCTCAGTGAACCGCTTACAAGGCAGGAACTGCCAGTATTCACGAACATAAGGAAGATCGCACAGAAGCACATCCTCGAAGTGACGACGTGTTGCCAGGATCTCCTTCCAAACACCCGGACGACCCGGCGGCGTGTGCTCTATCAGTCGACGCCAAATGCTGACACAGCGAGTGTAGGGGTGTCGAACCGAAATGAACCAATGGAAGTTTTTCCACTTCGGAGCGTAAACAGTGTGATGCCCGGAGAACTTCGGACTTGGCATGTAGACAGGATTGCGAGTTGCCTCTGCCAAGACCGTTCCAATGTATTGCGTAGCTGTACGCGGTGGATTGATGTAGGCAAGCTTGGAATTGGGGACGATTCGCATGCAAAAGGATACCTTGAAAGAGCGGGCAAGGTAATTGCACTCAGAGCGAATGTCTGACGCTCGTCTGTTCAATTGCAGGGAAGTGAAGGAGACCTGGAGGAGCCGAAACTTCCATGTTGTCTGCAATAACAATTACCCGGGGATTCGAATGTAGGGTCATTTTCCTCCAGCGACTCCCGGCAACGGAACCCGGAAGGCCGTCACCCGATACCCCGTGTTGTGGTTATGAACAGACGAAATTCACACCCTACCACACGGGCTTACTCGCCCGCATGAACTATTGTGGTTGTTGAAGTTGAATTGCTATTTGTCTGACCTTCTCCGCAGTGCCCTTGTCAACGCCAAGGAAGTATGCGATACGCTCGGCTGGCTGCCCCGCTGCCAACCGCATTTTGGTCGCGAATTCAGGATTAGTTAGGGCCGCCTCTCGAGCAAGGCGAAGACTATCTTTATGGTTCGCTAAAGCCGCTATATCACTAGGATTTTTCGCGATGGCGGCCGCTTCTTGTGGGCTTATTTGCCCATCGCCGTCAGCGTCCCCTGGGATGCCTTGAGCAGCAGGACCGCCCTGCTGCTGATTCTCCGCCATTTCGTCTCGCACGCCTGTCGCATCGCCACCTGCACCCGCCGCACCAGCACTACCAGGAGCCTCAGGGCCAGGTTTCTTCACGCCCATATATGCATCAAGTGCGTCGAACAAGCCCTGATCCTTCATGAGCATGTAAGCCAGCGGCGTAGCCAGGCCGCCAAGTAAAGCCCCTTGACCGCCGCCCATCATAGCACCGCCACCGATGCCCAAAGCACCAAGCATCAGCATGTACTTATTATCGTTTATCCAGTTAGCAACATCCGGGCCAAACATTGAATCGATAGTGTCATAAATGCCGCTACCAACTTGCCGTAAGCCGCCGCCTACGCCGCCTGCTGTCGGTGGCTGGCCGGGTGCTCCGCCTGCTCCGGGTGCTCCGCCTGCTCCGCCTGCTCCGGGTGCTCCGACTGCTCCGCCTGGCTGTTGTCCGTTTACAAACTGCTGGGCCTCCGCCCTGGCGAGCTCATTCCGAATAGCCTCAGTTTCATTCATCATATTCAGGGCGTTATTTGCCTTGCCGCCGAGGTACAAAGCTCCGCCAGTACCCGCGGTGCCAAGAAGGGCTTTGCCCGGGTTTTTCATGGCGTGCTCCAGGCCTTTACGTCCGAAGTAGCCAGTACCCCGCATGCCAGCCCCAAATATCTGGCCAGGCAAATCCATCCTATCGGCCACACTTACCGTTTTCGGCCAGATTTCCTTCAAGCTCTGTGCCGGTTTCCGGTTCAGCCCGGAGGCAAGTCGATCGCTACCGAACATCCGGACATTCTTAAATCTGTCCGCCCAACCCATTCCAGGCACGTTCACGTTAGCCGCGTTTCGCAGGCCAGGAATATTCCTAGCTGCTCTGTTGACATTTTTAAGTGTGACGCCCGACTTCATGGGAGAAGAAACGACTCCAGTGTTGTAGCCGATGTTAGCCATTCGCTCAGCTAAATCCGCGGCATCCACGTCATAACCCAACGCGTTCATGCCTAGTCCCGTACCGTAACCTAGGGTTGCCCCCGCACCTTCGCCCATCATCCCTCGACGCATTGCCCGGGCACCGATCGAAGTCTTGGCCCCGAGGTAGTTACCGGCAGCGTTCATGGCGACACGGCCCCAATCGATGGAGCCATCCTCGTTCGTGTACATGCCCTCATTACCAGGCATCATATAGCCGGTGTGCGGATTAAATATGGCGTTTGCCATACCCAAACGGGCGTCACGACCAGGTGCCAGCCAATTTATCGGGTTGTAACCTCCTCCTCGTCGAAGGAACTTTGTGACAGCCCCGGCGTCCCTCGCCGGGCCTTTGGGTCCAAACATATCCCCGAGTGCACCTTTCGCACCGTGGTATAGCTTACGTAACCCAGTCGGACCTATCTGCTGATCTGCGAATACCCGAGACATGCTCGGACTATTCACAACATCCAACATGTCAGCTGTTCGAGTTTTAGCGTTTTGACCGGCAAAGCGTCCTCCGGCCCTGTTTACGCCCTGTTGCTGCATCTGCTTGAATGCTTGTTGCGTCTTCTCCGGTACGTTCTTTATGTCGTCCGGAGTAAATTTCGACCCCTTGCGGCCTGTCTTGGCCACCTGAGCCCTCGCCGCAGGTGTGGCCTTACCCATCACGTTCGGCACAGTTTTCGAAGGAACCTTCGAGGCGTGGCTTTGTACCTGTTTGATGAGGTCATCGCCCGTCGACGTCGCTTTTCGGATACCCTTGTTCCAAGCGGACTGCGTTGACGGCTTGAAAAGTTGGTTTTTGAAGAAGGGTAGAGCCCTTTTACCGAAATTCCAGACTTTCTGTCCTGTACGCCAACTAACAGCCAGCTTCTCCCAACCATCTTCCAGCTCTGCACCGACCTTCTCGCCAAACTGATCACCAGCGGACTTGATAGCGGCCACTACCAGTGCTTCTGGCATCTCTTGCTCGGCCATCCGAGTGAAGAACTGCGTCTGGAAGCTGTTCAGCCCGGCCTTCTTCATGTAGCCGTCCAGAGAATCAAATGCACTGGATCCAGTCAGATGGCCCTCATCGTCGTGCTTGAACCCAACACCAGAAGATTCGCCCGCACTGGAAAGCCGCTGAGCACTGTTGTCTTGGCTGCCTGCCTTGGCCATGCTCATCGCCGCCACCTGGGCTTTCAAATCTCTTAACTCGTTTTCCTTGTCTTTCTTTTCTTTCTCTTCCTGGGCCATACGACCGCCGTCGATGAAGCCGCCAAGACCGCCCAGTAAGCCGCCAAGGCCAGCACCAGTACCGCCGTACTGATATATCTGCCCCATATCAGGCTGGAACTTGGGATATGCCGACCTTGCCATGTCATTGAACTTTAGAGAACCAAGATCTTTCCCCAAGACGTTGACATCTACATTCTTGATGCCCCTAAGAGCTTTTTCTTTATCCGTGTAGTATTTGAGTGCCTGCAAACCCAGACTACCGCCTACACCCAGAAGACCGCCAAGTAAGCCGCCACCCAAACCACCTCCGAGTGCCCCGCCTGCGGCAGAAGCGTACTTGGTCGGGTCCGGAACATTCATCGGACTATTCTGTGCCATCGCTTTCATGGTCTCTGCGGTAGCTGGAGCTTTAGATGCCACATTACCACCCATATTAGCCAGAGGATTGGCTTGCATCGGACGGAGGGCAGGCTGATAGCTGTAAGGGTGGCTACCAGAAAATGCGTTTCCCTGCTGTTGAGCAAACAATTGTGCGATATTGGTACCGGGCATGTCGGCTTCCTTTGCCTATGTAGACGTCGTGTACTTACGTATTTTATACAACGAACAGGCCAGCCTTGTCACTGGAACCTGCAAATGCTCACATATCATCGACGATTTGTGAGTCGATAGCTCCTTGAGCTCGTAGTTTCCGCACAACCACTCGTACGACAGTTCCAACCAGGCTGACTGGTCTTCAAACAGAGCCAAGCCCTGCTCCTGTCGCCGCAAGAACATCGCACACGTTCGCTTGATGTCCTCGGGGTTGAAGTTCTCGTATTTCGGGTCAATGCTCGCAGGCTCTTCCAGGTTGGCAGACTTGAATATCTTCAGCTGCCTCGAAGCCCTGCCGTGAACCAGCTGGCTCTTGGCTCGCTCCGTCACGTCACGGGTCAGGTGAATGACAGGTGAGCTCTTGATCTTTTCGATGATCTTGGGGATGTCGTACCCGTGCTTGGCGAACCGGCCTCCTTCGATCAGGTTGGCATAGCTGACCAGACAACCCTCATGCCCTTTCAGGTGCCAGAAGTTCTTGTCGTCCTTCTTGTTCCCCAGGATTTCGTCGTAACAGTGCAGTTGAGGGTGGCTGTTGAGCAGCGATCGCAGCATGTGAGAGCCGCAACGGGAATCCGTTAGTACCGTAAACATGCCGCTACCGTCCTCCTGTGCCCTTGGTGTGCTTTCCGCCGTAGTTCTGTCCATCAAAGCAGTTGGCACAGATGCCTACACGATCACGGATACCCTGGAGCCTTTCAGCCCATTTCGGCCCAGTCACAATCTCCTCGACTGACTGATCCTTCAGGTTGCCCGCATCCATGGCGATGTTGACATCCAGGCTGCATGGAGTGCAACGGCCGTCCCAGGCCACGGTGAACCGGTTCTCCTGAACCACGTGACACTCGTTCTCCTGCATGTAGGGATCGAATACCACACCGCCAAACGTCAATATCGCCTTGGTTACCAGTGTATCAGTCGGCCTCAAATAATGCTTCCATTCTTCCCTGAAAGTCGCCTCATCGTGCTTGTTTGCTGTCTGCCTGATGTAGATCAGCAAGACAGGAGGCCGCTCTTTGAGCTTGAGGAACCACTTGATCTTCTCGATGAGTGTCTCGTAGCGGCCTTTGCCCTTCACGCCATCCTTGGTCAATAGATCGCTGCCAGGACACAGGGCTTCCCACACTTCCTTGGTGGACGCGTCAATGCTGATGCGGATGTGGTCAAAACACTTGAGCGTCTCGACGGTGTCCTCAGTCACCAGAGACCAGTTGGTGTTCAGCGAGAACAGGTACTTGCGATCCTTCCGCTTCGGCACGCCTTGGATCAGCTCATCGAACTGAGGATGCATCTGCTGTTCACCAAAAAAGCCCATCGAGTAGCTCTTGGCCCACCGATCGGCTTCTCTGATAGTCTTGCGAAAGATATCTGGGTCCATGAACCCCTTGCGGCGATTGAATACGCTGCCACTCGGCGTATCCTCTTCACCGTAAAGGGAATGTGGACAGTAGACGCATTTGAAATTGCAGTGATTCGTCAACTCCACGCAGAACTGCATGTAGTTGCGTTTCATTACTGTATGTTCCTGCGGAAGTATTCAACACCGGCAGACTTCAGCCGAGGATAAGAATCAGGACGTGCGTACAACATACGCCTTCTTTCCTTCTTCTCTTCCTCTTTTGCTTTGCGGCGAGATTCCATGATCTTGTAGAGACCGTACAGGCCGCCACCAGCTAAGAGCCCACTACCGACCCAGGGTGCCCACTTCTTAACCGTGTCACCCACCGCATCAAGTCGCTTTATGACTTCGTCACTTCTCCTGGCCGCTCCCTCGCCCATACCCTCAAGGCTCTCCACAGCCCGGTTGATGTCCTTACCAGTAGGTAGATTTTTGAATCCAGTCCCGGCCTCGCTGAGCGTTTCTGTTAGCTGCTTGACAGCCGGGGTGGTCTCTTTAGCAGTAGATGCAATATCTTCCGAGGCTGTCTCCAGATTTTCCACGCCCTTTTGGGCCGTAGCACCTGCCTGCTGTATAGCTTTCACGCCGCCAGCACTTTCTTCGATTTTTGCTTTGCCTTGGGTAACAAGTTCCTGTGCTTTTTCAAAGTCAGTCTTGGGCTTGGACGTCTGCGTAGTTCCGCCTCCGCCGCCTCCTCCGCCGCCTCCGCCGCCTCCGCCGCCTCCGCTGGGCTTGGGCTTGGGCGGAAACTTCAACTGCTTATACTCTTTCCCGCTCAATTGAATTTTTTCACCGCCAGGGCCGGTAATTGTATAAACCTTGTCGTCAGCCAACTGACCGGTGACGTCTTTGACGTCCTTTAGAGCACCTGCTCCCAGGTGGAGCATAGAAGGAGCCGCAACTAGACCAGCCTTCGCCGTAAGACCAGCACCGCCATAAGACGCAAGACCCATGGCCTGTGCCTGCGTCGGACTAAGGTAGCCCGACTGGCCCGGCTTCAAACCTTTCTTCATGTACTTTTCCATGCCCCTGTTTCTCGCCCAGTTGCGAAAAGCCGGACTCAGGCCTGCGGCTCCGCCAAGGGCTCCAATCACTTTCTGTTCAATCCCTGCCTCTTCGCCTGTCAAACCCTGAGAAGCAACGTCTGCTCCGTGCCAGCCGCTAACCCCGCCCGCAAGAGGTTGCCCAAGGTGATGACCATAAGCCTCAAGCTTACCGCCAAGTCCAAGCTTCTTGCCCCCCTTACTGACTGTTTGCGGATCCCAAGCTTGTTGAAATCTCCTGCCCACCCAAGGAAGAGCCTTTTGCGTGGTGAAATCCAGGAGTTTCTTACCTGAACGCCAGTTAAGAGCACGCTTCTCACGCCACGCAGCTGCCTTGGCCAGGTTTTCAATTTCGCTCTCCATGCGGTCCATTTTAGCTTCCTCGTGAGAAATATCAGAATCTTCTTTAGCTTCATCGACAGCGTCTTGCAGCTCTTGTCGACTTGCCCTGAATTGGTCGACAATAGGCTTACCGGTTCGGAATCCAGTATACCCGCCGACACCTGCCCCCAGTAAGGGAAGAAGAGCCGCAAGCACGCCTTTACCCGTACTCGGTTTGCCTTTCATCAACGCAGCAGAGCCAAGCAAGCCAAGCGAAGTACCAACCCCGGCACCGCCGCCGGTGAGCATGCCCCGAAGAAAACCTTCCTCAGCTCCATGCCCCATCGGTCGACCTTCCTTCCTGGCTTTCCTGGCACCAAGGCCAGCACCAATAGGCCCGCCAAGCAGCGTACCGAACACGGCAGATTTCTCTGAAGCTGTTTTCTCTTTAGCAATCTGACGAGCAAGCCGTTCCCGCACATTACGAGCAACTGCTTTGTCCAGCTTCTCTTGCTCCTCCTGCTCCTCTTTTGCTCGATCGAACGGGCGACCAAGCAGGTCATTGAGCAGACTGGTGGCCTTCTTCTCAGGCAGCTTCTTGCCCTTGCTCGTGTCGCTCTCAATGCAACTTCCGTACTTGTTTCGTTCGGCAAAAGCTTTAACCCCGATGCCAGCTAATCCGCCCAACGCAGCCGGGAAAAGGGTTCGATTCATTAAATCTCCTTCTTCTTCCTTTTGATCTCTTTTCAGGAGTTTGCGGATGTCAGGGTCGTCCTCCTCCTGAATACGATCTTTTAGTTTTTTCATATCCCAAAAATGACCGGCAGCACCTAGAGCACCACCAAGACCCAACCCAATCAGCGGATACGTGTGATCGGTAGTTGATTTAGATCTAGCTCTCTTCTCGGCCTTCTCGGGCAGCTTCTTGCCCTTGG
>Ga0098074_1000203_pt1 | contig 49582 bp, 18 predicted proteins | sample 32_taG_FD_75064 | JGI IMG/M metagenome (GOLD analysis project Ga0098074, IMG submission 75064) | Marine viral communities from the Gulf of Mexico - 32_GoM_OMZ_CsCl metaG | ecosystem: Environmental > Aquatic > Marine > Oceanic | place: Atlantic Ocean: Gulf of Mexico | collected 2015-07-12 | reverse complement strand
TAACATCTATTGCTACTACAAATGGTATTACAGGTGGTACAATAACCTCAACAGGTACTTTACAAGTAGATAGTACTGTAGTAAGAACTACAGGTACACAAAGTATTGCAGGTGAAAAAACATTTTCAAGTACAGCTTTCTTTACTAATGCAGGAGGAATAAGAACTGACAAGGAAGGAACACAAGGGGGAAAACAACTTGTACTTAATGCAGGTGAGTCAGCTTCTTATGCTACAAGTCAAACAAATGAGTTTGTTTATCTAAATGCTGAGTCAGGAATACAGATAAATTCTTCTCCTGATAACTGGTCTTCTGGATGGGCTGGAAGAAAGACAACTACTATAAATAATACATCTGGTGATTCATCATTTAGTAGAAATGTCAGTATGGGTGGTGATCTTACCGTTTCAGGTGGTGATATTACAATGAATGGTCCTAGAATACTTATAAGTAATTCTGCTAATGCAGGACATTTAAAACTTGGAGATACAGAAGAAGCAGATAGTGTATATCAAATGGATTTGATGGTAATGGGTACATCAAATGTAGTTTTAAGTGATGACTCATTTATTTGTGTTTCTGGAGAAGCTAAGTTTACTCAAGGTCTTGAGGTAGGTAGTACATCACAATCTAACACCACTGTACTAGTAAGAGCGTCAGATACTACAACAGCTTCAATAAAATTATATGGTAGCTCTCAAGGTAATGGTAATGTTTATGTAGGACAATCAGCTTCTTATGGTGGTGGTATGTTCTATAATGGAGATGATAATCCAAATTTACCTCAAAATCCAGACACTGTTTCTTTCTATAATAAAAATAATGGAACTGAAACTGAAGTATTCAGATATCCATATAATAGTACTACTGTTACTTTTGTAGGTGATATAAATGTTAATGGTGGAGATATAGTACTAGGCGGTACAGGTAGAATACAAGGTATTGATACTGTATCTTCAGGAACAGATGCTGCAAACAAAACATATGTAGACAATGCTATTGCAGGTGTTCCACAAGGAACTGTTACTTCTGTAACATCTGGAAACGCAGATACAATAACAATTGGTGGTACATCAGCAGCACCTACTGTAGCAGCAAAAACAAAAGCGGTAAGTAACGGAGGAAAAGAACTTGCAACTGGAGCTGATATATATACATTTGTTGAGAGTTGGCAATTTTCAGCAGGTGGTGGAGATGTTACTGGTACAGCTCAGTTAGGTCAATCAGTAGTTTTAAGTTTAGGAAACTCTGGTGTATCAGCTGGTAGTTACACAAATGCAAACATTACAGTTGATGCAAAAGGAAGAGTTACTTCCGCTTCAAATGGTAGTAGTAGTGGTGGTATAACTGGATCTGGTACAGCTAACTATATACCTAGATTTAGTGGTTCAACTACTTTAGCTAACAGTCTTTTATACCAAATTGGTTCTAGTAGTACACAAGGTTTAGCAAGTGCTTCAACTAACTATTATTGGTATACAAGTGGTACTCCTTCAGCTAGTACAGGTACTGGATTTGCTATTAGATCTACAGCATCTACATATAATTCAGCTGAAATGAGAATCCAAAGTGGTGCTTCTGGAGTTAATACTACTGATGGTTTAACATTAGGTATGGGTGGTCAGTATAATTTTTACGCATATATGCAAAACCGTGAAAATGCTCAAACTTATTTTTATACCAATAATTCTATTAGAATGACCATTAAGGGAAGTAATGGTTATGTTGGTATATTAGATTCTACCCCATCATATCAACTTGATGTAAGTGGTACAATTAGAGCTACTGGTAATGTTATTGCATATTCAGATGTAAGATCAAAAGAAAATATTAAAACTATAGATTCTCCACTAGATAAAGTTTTAAAGCTTAGAGGTGTAGAGTTTAATAAAATAGGTAAGAAGAAAAAAGAAATTGGTGTTATTGCTCAAGAAATTGAAAAAGTATTACCAGAAGTTGTAAGCACAGATGATGAAGGAATGAAGTCTGTAGCATATGGTAACATTGTGGGTGTTCTCATAGAAGCAGTAAAAGAGCAACAAAAACAAATAGAGACACTTACAGATATAGTAGAAGAATTAACTAAAAGAATAAAATAATATGGCTACATTTGCATCATCAGGAACTATTTATTTAGGTGCCCAATCCGGGGTAACCGTTAGCAGGAGTGTAGGTGCAGTAAGAGGTTACAGTCAAGGAAGTACAGTTACAATGAATGATGCTACTGTAAGATCTTTTGCAGCAAAATATAATTCTGGTACTACTATAAAGATGAGTGACTTTCATGGCAGAACATATTTTGATGGGGATAAACCAAGTAAAGGTGATGATTTAGATTTTCCTATTCCAGCTTAAAAAAAATTATTATATTTGAATTATGACAACAACTTGGCACATAATAAAATACGACACTATAAATACATATACTGATTCTAATAATGATCAGTACAATGATGTTGTATCTGAAATACATTTTAAAGTAAAAATGACACATGATACAGCAGTAGATAATGATGGTGAACCAATATTTTCAGAACATTTAGATGTTATTAGATTAAATATTGAAGATCTTTCAGGTGGATTTGTAGATCATGATAATTTAACAGAAAGTGAAATTATTGATTTTGTAAAGGATGCATATGCTAATCCACCACATGAAGATGTTGCTAATGCAAAAGGTACAGAGCAACAAATATATGATAGATTAGAAAGAGCACTAGATTCATTAGTTGATGATTCAATTACAGAAAGAGTAATATAATGGCAACAAGAAAAAAAATAACAAAGAAAAAAAGCACACCTAAAAAGTCTGTGGCTAAAAAACCTGCAGTTAAAAAAACTCCTGCTAAAAAAGCTGCTGCTAAAAAAGTTTTGAAGATCAGAAGATCTCCTGCAAAAGCTGTAAAAACAGTAATTAAAAGTCCTTTCAAAAAAGAAAAGAAAGGTAAAATGTTTATAAGATATTCTTTTGATATTGTTTCATTTGTAACAAATAAAAGTAATATTGTAGAACAAATCTTTTTTACATACAAAGGAACTTTAGTAATACCTCAAGAATTCAAAGATAAAATTAAACCAAGTAATCACATTGTTGAGGGTTCATTAGCCATTCCTAAAGATATAGATCATCCATTAAATAAATTAGATTATAGAAGCTTAGAGAAAAAACAAACAATAGTTTGGTTAACACAGCTATTAAGAGATGGTTATATTGATGGCATGAAAGAAGTTATACATGAAGTAGTTTGGCCTGAAACAAAAAATAATACTGAGGTTCCTTGGAAATAAACAAAAAATCATTATCTTTGATTTATAAATTATAATTTTAAAACCAATTACAATGGCAAGAGCAAAAGCAAAAAAGGCTAAAAAATTGACAGCCAAAGAATTAGAAGGTGTAAAAGATCTTCAAAATCAAATCAACACATTACTTATGAATATTGGTAATGCTGAGTTAGTAAAAAACCAATTAGTCACTAGACACACAGAATTGCAAGCTGAGTGGAAAGACATGACTGTTGCATTGGAAGAGAAGTACGGTTCTGTAAACATTAGTTTAGAAGACGGTACTATCACTGAAGCAGAAGAAGAAACAAAAGAGTAACACTCCCATAAATACTTAAGTAATCAAAAAATTTTAAAACCAGGCATTGTTTGTTTGGTTTTAAAATTTTTTGTATATTATTATTGTATAGTTTACAACTAAACAGTAGTATTGTAAAATTAAGTATCTATGATTCCAACAAGTTCAAGTGCCTCAACTAACGGCTGTGATAATATATCATCCAATTGCGTAGTATGGCAAGGTCCAGATATTGCTTGCATTGATTTATGCACCGGTGATACAATAAGTGATGTTACAGCAAAGCTAGCACAAAAAGTTTGTGATATAATTACAGACGGTGTTAATTGTAATCCTGATCTAACAGGCCTTGATCTTACATGTTTAAATATACAGGGTACCACACCTACAACATTAGTTCCTGTTTTACAGGCAATGGTTAACTCTATATGTGGTACATCAAAAAGCTCTAGTCAAACACCTACACCTAGCAGTAGAATGTCAAGTCAGCAGCAAGTAGAAACAAACTTGCCAATGATGACTTTACCGGCTTGCTTACAATACAATGACCCAAGTGGTAATCCAGTTACACAATTACGCCTTGATGAATTTGCAACACTTATAGCAAATCAAGTATGTACCAACCTACAAAGTATTCAGGCTATAAATACAACTCTATCCAACTATGATGCTAGAATATCTACACTAGAACAGTGTGTTTTACCATGTAATCAGGTTGTAGCAGAGAAACAAGTAATTCCTACTTGTATAATTAATGTAGGTCAGTTAACAGACGTATCAGTTTTACTCCTTGCTTTAGAAGTAAGGTTTTGTGCTTTAGAGACAGCTGTGGGTACTCCTGCTGCTATTAATGAAGCTATTAGTCAAACAACAATACAAGGAAGCACAGACATGCTTTCTACTAATGGAACGTATGCTAGTGTAACAGGATGGAAAAGCAGTCCTAGTTCTTTAGCACAAAGTGTTCAAAATGCATGGTCAGTAATTGATGACTTATATGCAGCAGTTACAAGTATACAAACAAACTGTTGTCCTACTGGATGTGATGCAATAACTTTTGCATATTCTACCGCAAATGTGTTAGATGCAAATGGCTTAATTGATTCTATTAACTTTGATTTTAGTGCATCAACAATTCCAAACAATTTTGTATCAGAGCCTGGTAAGTCTATTATAACACTTACTGATGTTGATGGTAACAATACTACAGCACAAGTTAATGTACCTAATTTACAAACGTCATCTGCTGGATATAATTTCTTATTACCAGCAAATATTAATAAGTTTGGTGATATAACAGTATCTATTGATTTTGGTGTTACAGATGATATAACTACATGTGATTCAGTACAAGGTTCTGTTATAAGTAGTGTAATGCCTTGTCCGGCTTTACTTTTCTCAGGTATAACAGCAAGTGGTGCAATTTTAGAATTTACTAATATTTATGGAACATCAGCTGTATTTACAGTTAAAGTTACAGATGCAAGTTCTGGAGTAGTAGTATTTACAGATACTCTTACTAATCAACCAGCAGGTGCATCTTCTAATATTACCGGGTTAAATGCAAACGTATTATACAATGTAGAACTAACAGTTGCTATACAAGGAGTAAGTAAAACTTGTCCTACGGCAGAACTTACTACTTCTTCTAATGCTGCACCTTGTTCAGCTGGTATGGACGTAGCATTTGTAATTGATTATTCATCTTCTATGGGAAGTGAAATTGATGATATCAAAACAGGTTTTGCATCATTAGTTAATACTATTGATACATCATCTGGATCTAATAATTATAGAATTGGTATTGTTACTGCAGATGAAAAAGGTGGTACAGGACAAGTTCCAAATTACAATACTTGTGCAGATTATACAGCACTACCTTCAGCACAGAGAATTATTAATACTGGTACAGGAGCTACTCAATTTATTACAGCATGGGAAATGTTTGCTGATAATAATGGAACTACTGCACAAGCTCAAATGGCTAAACTTAATCAAGGTGTAGATGGTACATGTGTTAACTTGGGTAGTGGTCAAGGTGCACCAGAACCAACTGATATGGCTATAGGTCAAATTATTGAGTCTAGTGAATTCTTAGGAGCATTTAGAACTAGTGTAGCTAAGTATGTAATTTGTATTACAGATGATTTACCAGGCGGCTCAGATGATCAATTTGGTCCTGTAGATTACGCATACATTGGAGCACTTACTACAACAGCTAATAATGCAGGTATTAAGATCTTTGTTTTAGGAGCTGGTGTTAATAAAACATACAATAACGGAGGAACAACAGTTTATCCATGGAGAGAACTAGCAATTAATACAGGTGGTAATTGGAATGTAGATGAAGATCCATCAACAATTAGTGCAGAAATAGTCTCTGGATGTGGATCATAAAATAAAAAATTAAAAAATGGCATCTAATTGTAAAAGTCAAAATTGTGGTTGCGCTGATACAGCTCTAACAAATCCTTGCTCTTATACTGATTGCAGTGTAGGTAGTGAAAGATGTGTAGAGATACAATGTGCAGAATGTGTAAGTTATTGTGGTACATCATTTCAAATTGGTGATGCCGGAGCACAAATTGTAATTAACAAAGGAGAAAGATTAGATTCTATTATTCAAAAGTTTGCAATGATTTTAGCAAATGGATTAGGAGCTTGTTCATCAGATGATTTACAACATGATCCATATAATGTATTTGCAGGTACTATTACAAGTTCTACTGCAGATATTTTATGGAATGGTATATGGAGTAATAGTACTGGTATTAACATTTACTATGACTTACAAGTAAATCCACAAGGGTGGGTATTAGCAAATCCTACACCCATTGTTACTTCATCAAATAACTTTACTATAACTAATTTAGTAGCCGGTACAGCATATAAAGTTAAAGTTGTTGATGCCGGAAACTCAGCTGCTTGTAAACCAATTGAAATTTTGTTTTCTACTTTGGCAGCATCATAAAAAATACAACAGTGGTGGTTTGTTGGTTTTCTACTACAAACGTTGGGAAGGGGCTGGTTTTCACCAGTCTCTTTTTTTTTATTATATTTATCAAAATATTTTTAACTTATGGACAACTATAAACAAAAAGTAATCAACTCATTAAAGTGGAAAAAAAACACCACTATATCTGCAAAAAGATGCGGTATGAATGAAGATGATTATATTAAAATCAAAAAAGAAGTATTACAAGAAAGAAAAAGGGAAAAGAAAAAAAGTAAGTTTTTCCATAAAGCTGCAGAAAATTCTCAGCTTGTAGAGTCAATTGACTTAGATAAGGGAGAAGGTAAAATATCAGGGACCTTTGACCATGAACCTAAAAGTGCAGAAGAGATCATAAAATTACTTAAGATAGATACAAATACATGGAGACTATCACAGTATTGGAATAAACAAATGGGAGACCATTGGAGAGTTTCTGCTCTTGTTTCACAAATAAAAAACCCAGAAGAAAAGTTATTTGAAAATTTACTTGCTACTTGGAAACCTAAGACACACAAGATTCCAAAAGTTAATTTAAGTAAAATAAAAAATGATGATCCTGTTTGTGGTGTTATGTCTTTACAAGATATTCATTTTGGTAAGGAAGGTAATGATACTATAGATAAAGATTTTGAGGATACAGTTAAGTACCTTATGCAGAAAGCAGCACCAGTAAATTATATAGAAAGAATGTATTTTGTAGTTGGTGGTGATCTAATTAACATGGATACATTTGAGGGAACAACAACAAGTGGTACAGGACTAGACAATTGTATGACAGCAACAGATGCTTATGTACAAGCTTTTGATGCTATGCACTGGGCAATAAAATTTATAAAAGCTTATTGTAAAGAGTTGGTAGTTGTATATGTTCCTGGTAATCATGACAGGTTATCTTCTTTCCATTTAGTACACGCTTTATCAAAGTCAATTGAAAGTGATGAGATAACATGGGATATTAAGTATGAAGAAAGAAAAGTTCATGTATGGCATAATAATTTTAATGCATTTGAACATGGTGATAAACGTAGTAAAAATAACCCTCTAATATATGCTTCAGAGTATCCAAAAGAATGGGGTGCTACTACAAATAGAACTTTATTTAAAGGTCATATACATACAGACAGAAAGGTAGAATATATGACTTCTAATGAGACAGCAGGATTTATTGAAAAGACTTTACCCAGTCTTGGTAAAACAGATTATTACCATTATAGTAACAAATACGTAGGTAACAGAAGATCTGGTAAACTAGAAATTCAACATCCAACAATGGGTAATATATGTGTTTTAACCTATCAAGCCTTATAAAGACCTCACTTTTAATTTCATTAAGTGGGGTTTTTTTTGTAAATTATAAATGTAGACTGTATGATTAACAATTTTAAAAAACCCAATTTAAATGCTCCAAGGTACAGAGCTAAAAGATTAGGGTTATTAAATAAAGAAACATATGATGAATTCAAAGAGAAAAAACCTTTGTATTCAGAGATAGATAACGGAAAATTAAAATTAATAATTAAAACATATAATGAAAAATTATGGCAAGGAGTTATAGATAATAGAGGTGGTGTAGAATTACCTGATTCTTTAGGTTACCTATTCATAGGCACATGTCCAAAAGCAAACACGGTAAATACAAATTATGCACTATCTCAACAATACGGTAAAGTCTTGCAGAACAAAAATTGGGAAACAGATGGCAACTTAGGAAAAATATTTTATACAAACTGGTCTGCTAAGTATAGGTTTAAAAACCGTGAGCTTTGGAGATTTACAGCTTGTAGAAAGTTTAAAAGAGCTGTTGCTCAGAGTTACCCAAAAAATTGGACAAAGTATGTAGTAATGAAAAATAAATATAGAGTAGCACATCTCTATGATGAGGCACCAGAGAAAACCAAACAAGCTCTTAAGAATTATAATGAATTTGAAATATAAACAATATGTCAACAATAGCAGAAGTAGTATCAAGAGTAAGAGGTCAGGTTAAAGCTGAAGTCCAAGACGCATTTATTACAGACAGATACATATACAGTTTGATAGAAAAGTTTGCTCAAGTATTAATGAGAAGGCAAGACTATGCAAACAAACTAATGAAATTTAATTCAGTTTGGAAAGCTCTTCCTTACGTTGAACTTATTGAGGTTGATAAAGTAGAAGCAGGTTGTGCAGGTATTACAAGCGGATGTACAATCAAAAGAACAAAAGTTAGGCTTCCTGAGATGATTGAAGGTTACTGGGGTCCACTAATTAGAACAGTTAGTTCTATAGATGGCTCACAAGAATTACAAGCAACTCAACCAGGCACGTATACATCAATGACAAAAACAACTACATGGAAATATAATAAGGCTTTATATTTCTGGTGGTTAGATGGATATATCTATTGCCCAAATATAGAATGGGATGCAATTAAAGTAGAGGGTGTATTTAATTCAGATATTACAAGATGGAATTGTGATACAGAAGATGACTGCACACCTAGATATGATCAACCTATTTATATTCCAGAAGCCTTATTTGCAGAAATTGAATCACAAGTTATACAGACTATGGTTGGTACAATGCAGATACCTTCTGAAGATTCAGATAATAAACGTAATATAAATAGACAATAATGGGAGTATCAAATAAATATAGAACTTTTAGCCAGTTAATGGAAGATGTTTCCATTGACTTTTCTACATACGCTTTAGAAGGTATGATAGAACCTCAGCAGTTAATTAAAGTTGCTACACGTGTAAATTATGACTTAGGATTACGTATACACAGAACTAAAGAGGTGGTGCTAGATATTGAACATGGTAAAGCACAACTACCTATGGATTTTGCATATATAAATTATGCATTTAGATGTGGTTCATATACAATTAATAATACTATGCCTTCAGGCACACATGTAGAAACATTTAATGATGTACCTTATGTACCTGCTCCTGGTGATAGTGCACCATGTGATGATGAAACTAAATGTAAAGATGTTTGTGTTGTCAAAACATGTGACAATAAAAATGAATATCAGCTTGTACAAAGAGTGGGTCCAAATCAATATAGACAATTTACTAGTTGGACACAATTAAGAATTCAAAGTGTAAATGATCCAACTTGTTTTTGTCCTGCATTAGGAGCTCAAGCTTTAGATATAGCAGAAATTAAAGATGGATTTTTACTTACAACTTTTAAGACAGGAAAGGTATATATTAGTTACCAAGGTGCTATGGAAAATGCAGACGGAGATCTACTTGTGTTAGATCATCCTTATTGTAATGAATATTATGAATATGCAATAAAACAAAGAATATTAGAGAATATGATTTTCCAAGGTGAAAATGTATCTCAGCAATTAGGATTTATAGAAGGTAAATTAAGAGCTGCAAGAAACAATGCGTTAGGCTTTATTAATACACCAGACTTTAGAGAAATGCAAAAGATATGGACAGTTAACAGAAGAGCACAATATCATAACTATTATAATATGTTTTTGAGTTATGCTCCTGTAAACCCAAGAGTTGCAGGACCAGCTGTTGTAAGTAGCAGCACACATTCTGCTACAACTAGCACATGTGACACTTGTAACTAAAAATATTTTAACCTGTTATGGCAAAGAAAAAGTCTACAAAAGCTAATAATACAAATAAGCAGAGGGCTGCAAAAACTTCCTCAAGCGTATCTACAAATTCATTCACTAAAGGAATGAACAAAGATATCACGCCTTCTTTTGAGCCAAACACTTCTTGGTATCATGCAGTTAATGCAGCTAATAACAGTGCAGATGGTGATATTGGTGTAATTGGAAATGAGCCAGCAAACTTACAATGTGGTGTTATCCCTTATACAGTCATAGGGGCTATACATAGATACGGAGATGAATGGATAGTTTACTCTACAGATGACATTAGTTCAGAGATAGGTAGATTTGATGATAGTGAATGTAAGTATGAAACTATTGTAAATGATCCTTGTTTAAATTTTAACAGAAAGTTTTTAATTACTGGAGCAGCAAAAGAAAATTTTGACTGTTCATGGCAAGTATATTGGGATGATGGAAATAACCCATCAAGATCTATGAACATTGATGATGTTCCTTACTTGCAAGATATAATTTCTGCACCAGGTGATCCTTGTATTGAATATCAAGACACTCCTTTCCTAGACTGTGAAAAAATAAGATTACACCCATTAGTTGATACTCCTTGTATTCAGCTCACAAAGGCTACAGATGGAGGTACAATATTAAATGGTGCATATCAAGTATTTATTGCATATACAGAAAATAGTCAAGTTATAAGTGACTATATAGGTATATCTAATATTCAGACTATCTGGTCTCATGAAGGGTCCAATGGTTCCTTAGATGTGAAATTTGATGGTTTAGATAAAGATTACTTTTACTTTGATTTGGTGTTGTTAATTAGACAACAAGGACAAATATATACAAAGAAAATAGGAAACTATAGTACAGAAACTAAATTTGTAAATATAGATTATATAGATTCTTCTTTAACTTCTGTTTCTTTTGAAGAATTATTTAGACAATCTCCTGCTTATGAAAAATCAGAAGCAATGTATGTTGTCAATGATTATTTAATAAGGCAAGGACCTACAGAACAATTTGATTTTAACTATCAACCATTAGCAAATAATATTATAACTAATTGGGTTGTTAATGAAGTAAGTCAAGAATATTACATACAGTCTGGGAATAAAATTGGTTTTATGAGAGATGAGCAGTATGCTTTTTTCATAAGATGGATTTACAATACAGGTGAAAGATCTTTTTCATATCATATTCCTGGTAGAGCTCCTCAAAATTATACTTTACCAAATGGAAATGTTGTAGATGAACGTGATAATATATTTGGTACAAACACAATAGATCCTGCAGGAGATCCTGTTTTTAAAGTTTATAATACAGGAACTATAGATTCATTAGTAACTGAAATACAACCTGATGGTTCTACAGTCATAGCTAGAGGTAAAATGGGTTACTGGGAGTCAACAGAAAAATACCCAGATAAAAAGCCAGAAGTATGGGGAGATTTATGTGGTGAGTTTATTAGACATCATAAAATGCCTAATGAGATGATAGGACCACAGTTACATATAACAGATGGTTCTGATACGGGTATAAGAATATTAGGTGTAGAGTTTAGCAACATTGAAAGACCAAAATTTAATGACGGAACATATATACCAAATATTGTTGGTTATGAAATATTAAGAGGTTCAAGATTAGGTAATAAGTCCATACTTGCCAAGGGTATGTTTAAGAATATGCGTAAGTATACTTTACCAAATGCAGATAATCTTTTAGGTAATGCTCAAGGATTATATCCTAACTATCCATATAATGATTTAACACCTGACGTATTTCATGTAGCAGCTAAAACTGAACTACAACCTGACGGCTCTATTGAAGTAACTAAGAGAAAAACAAAAGGATGTCCTAGCGGTGGTCCATTTAATGACTTTGGTGATTATCCTGCATTAACTGGTCATACAGAAGATGTATTTACATTTCACTCACCTGAGTTAATGTTTACTGAACCATATTTAAATGCATATGAAAGTGTATTCTATGGTCAGATATCTGGACAGTCAAATGGATATTTTACAAACTCTGAAGGTCACCCAGGATTCAAATTATTAAGAAACATTAGTGCAATACTTGGAGGTCTTGTTGGAGTTGGTTATGCTATTAGAAATATCAATGGTACACCAAATACTCAGGCAATGCCAGTACAAGGTATTAATAATGCATTTCCTGAATGGTTTATTAATGGAAAAGAACAAAAAGGTGGTGGTGGTAATGTTACTGCAACTGTTCCACCTGCAGTAGCTACAGCATTTTTAAATAGTAGAAGTGGTGGTCAAATAAGTGGTGACAATAATGAAAAAGGTGGACCAGCTTGGACAGATGCAAATGAATCTATACAGGATTATGTAGATGCTCAAGGTGGAGGTGGTGGTATACTAGGAAACTTTTTAGATGGGTTATTAGATTTATTTACGGGTGGTATAAGTACATTAGGAGATGCTGCAGGTTTAAATAAAAGTACCCAGCAAAGATTGCAAGAACAAGCATTAACAAATATAGAAGAAACTGCAAGAGATCCAAATGGTGGATTAATGGGTGGTGGTGCTCAAGAAGGTGTAAGACTAGATACTTCTGAGTCAAACCTTGCTCCGTTATTTAAGAAAGCTATGGCATTAATTTTAATGCAAAAGAACATTGCTGTAGGTGGACAAGAAATTATTGATTTAATATATAATTTAAGTAGCTTTAGACAACACGTTTTAAAATACAATTCTCACGGTTTCTTTAATGCTTTTACTTCAGGATCATTAAACAATTTATTTAGAGTAAAAAATAATGCCTCTAATTATATAGGTTCTTCTTTTCAAACATTTGATAATAACCAATATAAAATAAATAATTTATTTAGACCAACTACGGTAGCTATTTCTACGGCACAACCTATACCTTCTAACTATGGTGTACAAGATACATCAAGATTTGCACTGGGAGGACGTGTACTTATGAATGGTACTACTCAAACAAATTGGAATGGTAAATCAGATGAAGATAGATTATTAAGCATTGAAGGTCCGTATAGTGAGCCAATATCTGCATTATATGGTGCATTAAAATTTAATATAGACAATCAGTATGGTCAGCTTGATGGTATAAGACAAGTACCAATGAGAGGATGTGTAGAAAGAATAGATTTTACATTACCGGATGCATATAAGTACACAAGCAAACCTATTTTTGGAGGTGATGTATTTATTGCTAGATATACTGAAAAATGTATAATGCCAATTTTTACAGACTACTTAATGGGTCAGTATGATGGTTATCCTTATGATTATTTTAAAAGATATAATCTACCATATCCTAGATTCTGGATTAATAGTAGAAAGTTTGATATGGCAGGAATGGCAGCAACTGTATCAAGTTTAGGATTAAATCAAGTTTTTGGTACAGGTCCTCTTGATCAAGCTACAGTTCCTAATGAAATGTATTATTTAGATAGAGGAGACACTTGTGGTTGGGGATTATTATCATTTATGGGTGATGAATTAAATAGTGCATTTGCAATGAACCATGCATATATGTATTCTCATATTAATGGTATTAATGATTTTTATGTAGAGTCAGAAATTAATTTACCTTATAGAGATTATGAAGAACCTAAAGAAAGAAGATTTTATGAAACATATACATACAATGACTTAGGAGATTTATTTCATGCAGAAATTCAGAAGTATGATAATTTTTATAAATATGATGAATCACTTAGCCCTTCAAAATTTGTTACACAAAATACTACGTTTGCACAGATACAGTCAAAGGAGTATGATCCAACTATTGCAGAAACATGCTTTACATCATATCCAAAGAGACTTATATATTCTTTACAAGCTAATGAAGAAGATAAAAGGGATTATTGGAGACAATACTTATATGCAAACTACAAGGACTTTAAGAACAGAGTATCAGTTATAAAATCATATAGTAAGACGGGGGCAATAATGTTTTTCCCTTATCAGTCACCTCAGCTTTTGCAAGGTATTGATACTTTGAGAACTGATGCTAACACAAAGATTACTATAGGTGATGGAGGCTTATTTAATCAGAAATTGCAAAATATAGTAAACTCTGATCTATCTAATGAGTATGGATCATTAGAAAGCCACAGAGGTGTTATGAATACACCTGCTGGTTTATTTTATATTTCACAAGCTCAAGGTAAGATCTTCCAATTTACACCAGCAAAAGGTTTAGAAGCAATATCTAATGCTGGTATGAAGTGGTGGTTTAATAAATACTTACCATCTAGATTTATAAGACAATTCCCTGAATCAGAAGAAACAGAATGGGCAGACAACCCTGTAGTTGGTGTTGGTTGTCAAGTAATCTATGATCCAAATGATGACATAGTTTACTTTATGAAAAAAGACTATTCTTTAAAACCAGAATGGATTGCAAATGCAACATTTACAGATAGAGCAGTTAAACCTATATCTATAGACACAGGATTACCAAAACCAATATTAGTAGACATAGGAGATCCTATATACTTTAATGATTGCTCTTGGACAGTAAGTTATGACCCTAAAGCAAAAGCATGGATATCATTTCATGATTGGCATCCTGAGTTTGCTTTACCTAGCATTAATCATTTCTTTACTACTAAGACAATAGATAGTCAAGTACCAATTTGTCCACCAGGATATAGTTTTAATCCTACAACTGGACTATGTGAGTTTATTCAAAATATACAAGAGCCTGCGGATATATTAGTAGAAGAAATAGCAGCAACAATTAGTGGTGGTCCACAGAACTGCTTGCTAGATATTGTTATTGCACTTGATTCTTCAGGTAGTACTAATAGTGGATGTAATGGTAATAATCCTAATTATACACCAATGGTATTTGACGCAACAGGAGCTCAAGTACCTGGTACAGGTGTTCTTGGAAACAATTGTAGATCATCAGCAGAATTAAGATGGTTAGATGTATTTTTAAATAATCCATTGATAAATGATGCTTTAGATGCAGGCTCAATGCAAATTGGTTTTACAAATTGGGCTACTAATTCAAATCAATATCTTGTAAATAATACATCTTTATATACTGGTGTTGGCGGTGGAGGTACATGGAATAATGGAGTAGACAGCGTTTCAATAATTAATTGGTATACTGCTAATTGGAATGTACCAAACCCTAATAATACAAGTGCTAATAATGCACTTGGAACAGCATCACCAACATCAGGAAATGGAGCATTATCTTTATTAAACAATAAAACTCAATCTCAATTATCTGCTAGTTATCCTGCAAGGTCACAAGATTCAACATTTAAACAAATAGTAATTTGTATAACTGATGGTACTAACGGTACTGCACCAAACCCTGCTGTCAGTCAATTTCAAACTCCATTAGCTGGTGGAGCTAATAATGGTGCTTGGGCTAATGCTAATTTAGGTGATCCTAATAAACAAGAAATATGGGGAGGTTTTGTAGGTAATGGTGATAATGGTATACCTGGTAATGCAGCATTACTAAACTCTATTAGTGGTACAACTTATTCACAACCTGGAGTACCTTCTGCTCCATTTCAGTTTACAACAGATGCTTTAGACTCTGCAGGATTGGATGCAACTGCAAATGCAATTGCTGGTGCGGTTTGTGATATACCATTTACTTGCTCATGTCCGGCTGGATATGAATTAATTTATGTAGGAGCAAATGGATTTAACGATGCTGTAACTGGTGTGTGTGATGATTTAACTCCACCAGTATGTAGAAAAGCATCTTGTAGCTGTCCACCTCCTCCTACAAACTTTACAAGTACATTAATAGGAACGTGTCCTGATACTTTACCTGAGTTAGCTTATATAGGTGATCCAAACTGGGTAGACCCTACACCACCTATATGTGATTACTACTATGCAGATACAGTAATACCTAACTATAGAGTTGGTTCATTCTGGAGACATAATGTAAGATGTGACTTGTTTGCTAACTATTATGGTGTTAGCTATCCTTGGGAAATAGAATTAATTTCTAATACTGGTCAAGCTGTCAATACAATTAGAAGTATAGAGTATCAATTAGAAACGTATGTATACAAAGGTGAGCCAGAGTATAACATGTGTGGTGGTGATAAATGGGAAGATTTACTATTTAATTTTGATAGAGCTATTATTTATAATAATGATCAAGTATCAGGTTTATTAAATATTACATCACAACCATTTAATGATCCATGGGGTGAATTGCAATATCCTATTATTGCACCTAACAGCATGACAATATTAGCATCTAAAGTAGAACACAAATTTAGATTTAATCAGTTCTGGGATATTACAAATGATAGAGGTGAGTTTAGCAATGCAGAACAATCTGTGTTTGATACACAATGTAATGGTTACATAAGACCACTTAATGCAACTAACCTAGATTACTTTAAACCAGAGACACAGCGTAAGAAGTTTAGACATTATTCTAATCACGTTCTTTTAAGAAGACAAGAATCAGGAGATAGAAAAATGTTACTAAGATTAGAGAATACTAAGTTATTACTATCAATGAGATAATGAAGAAGAAGTTTACAACAATAGAATCAAGAGGGTTGCCTGGAGGACCAAATGAACAGTTTACATACATCACTGGTGTGTTCTCTATGGATGGATATAAGTCAGATAGTCCTGATGTAAACAACCCTTTTAATATTATACCTTCAGGTGATATAACTATGAAAGGTGTAGACTTTCCTGTTATGGGTATAGATAACTTAGGTAACAGCAAGATGATGGAGCCAGGTAAAGACTATGAGTTTCCTGGTGATATGGTATTTGAAGTACCAGCAATGAAGCTTGGTGGTGGAGGCAGATGCTGGCCAGGATTTACACCTGTTCCAGGAAAAAAAGCATATAGTAAAGGAAGTTGTAAGAGAGCCTCAGACGGTATGGAATTACCTATGGCACAGAAAGGAATGTTTGATTTTGATTTTAGTGATGTTAAAGAAGATATTAGATCTATAGGTGATTATATGCAGGGTAAACAAGGTTTTGTACCAGATATACTTACTGATAACAAACCCACCAAGAAACAACTAAGAACAGTAGCATCTTATTTAAGCCCTAAAAACTGGGAGTATACTGGTAAACCTTTACCTAATTATAATGAGTATAATAGTTTTGATGATGCTTTTGAAGCAGCAAGAAATGATTTAGGTAAACAACAATTCTTTTTATATGATGGTAAAAGACATACCACAAACTATAGAGGAGAAACAGCAGATCCAGAAACAAAAGAAATATTAAGAAGATTAAAAGAGGAACTTCCTCCTGAACAGTATGAAATATTTGAAGGTGTATGGATACAATCACATCAACCTAATTTGTCAACAGAAGCTGACACAAAAGATTTTTATGTACCGTTTTCTCCAGCAGGGATTGGTTTTGATGATTTACCTGATACAAGCAAAGGAAGAAGACCTCATGTAAATGTATTAGATCAAAATGAAACAGTTTATCAAAGAAAGTATGATAATCCAGAATACCAAGCATTAAAATTTTTAGATGAGCTTGTTCATAGTATACAACTAAAGGATAAAGGAACTGCTGAGATGCTTAAAGATTTAATTCTAGACTCTTCTATGCACGGTTCACACGGAGCTTATTCTACAGAAGGTACAATGGAAAATGAAGCACATAAAAAAATGTATCCTGAATTAAGAGATTATTTTTTAGGTATTGGTGAAAAACCTGATTTTTTAAATAAATCACAAGAAGGTGGAGCTACTATATCCCAATATGAAGAACCAGCATGGTATGAAAAAGCAGTTGATTATTTAGCAAGTCCTATGACAGCTTTAGGTTATACTGCTAGAAATCAAGATTTACCAGATAGCTTGCCCATTAATGTAGAGAATAGAAACACATTTGATAGTATTATTGATGCAGTTAATCCATTTGCTTGGGCAAAGTATGCAGCATCTGCAAAACGTAATGTAGATCAAGGGGAATACCTTGATGCAGGATTTGATGCATTAGGTGCTATTCCAATTGTTCCTGCATGGTTAGCAAAAGGAAAGAATGTAGCTAAAAATTTACCACTAGATAAACTTGATGATTTAGTTGAAGTAGTTACTACAAATGGGTCAGTAAAAAAGATACCAAGGAAAGATGCCATAAAATTAAATAGAGTTGAAGATGCTAATGTAAGTAATACATCTTTTAGTAATTATGAAGATGGAAACTGGTTTGCAGATGAACTAAGTGAGTTTTATGTTAATAGAACAAAAAGTGCTGTGGGTCCTGTTGATTCAAAGTATGATCATATAACGAGGTATCTTTATCCAGAAGACCCTAGAAGATTAATAACAATGTACATGGATCCATCAGATGCTAAAAACTTTAATGTAGCTAAAGGTACAGCAACTGAACGAGCACTAAACATGAGTGGTGGTATGGGTAATATGCCACATCCAAAAGAATATGTTATTCCTCCTGCTCTTGTTAAACAAATAAGAGAAACTGGTAAAATTCCAGGTGCTTCTACTTTTATAGGTGATGCTGATCAAGTTATGAAAAATTTGTCTGATTTTTATAAGAAGTATGGTGGGGATATTAGTGAATTAGATAAAAAGCAATTAGGAGGATTATTAAAACAATTAAAACCATATGCTAAAAAAGGACTTAAATATTTAGATGACTTTGTAAAAAATAACTTTAAGGAAGCAGACAATGCTAAAAATTTTGAATTTAAAACTTTACCCGGCATTGAATCTAAACAATTAATAAAAGTTGTGGATGGTCAATTTAGTCAAATTGATTACCAACATCTTATTCCAACAGCAGATGAAATTGCAGATATAGGTAAAAGAACTAGAGAAAGATTATTAACTGATAAGTTTATAAAAAATAATATGGAAGCTACTGGAAACAGTAGGGATGAGATTATAGGTTATGTTGATGATTTTGTAAAAGAGTTTGAAAATTCTGTTCTTCAATTTGGTAAGTTAGCTCCTGATACTGGTGGTTTATATAGCAAAGGTAAAATTATTATAGATCCAACTAATCCATATATTACTAAAAATAAAGTACTAGGAACTCTTGAACATGAAATAGAACACATGTTTAGTGATGTAGCAAGACAAGGAAGTGATTTGTACAAGCATCCAGTTTTTAAACTTGTTGACAGGACGGGAAGACCTGATGAAGCTCTAGTAAAAAATATAAGCCAACCTTTTGAACAACAGGTTAGATTTAGAAAAGCACTTAGTTGGTTAGAAAAAAATGCAGGTTTAAAACCAGGCGGGAATGTAACAGATGATCAAGTTAAAAAATTAACAGATGCAATAACAAATTGGTCTAAAGAAGCAGGTGAAGATTTTGCAGGCAAAGGTGGATTTGCTGATGTACAACATCTTTTTAGTAATCTAGATGCAAATCAGTTTTTAAAGGAAGGTCAGTATCTACTGCCAAATGCAAAACAAACAGCAGATATAACCAAACCCAATGTGAGAAATGCAATAAAAGATATGTTAAATAAAACATATGCGGCTATACCAATTGTAGGGGCAGGAACAGCTGCGGCAACACAAGAATATCAAGGTGGAGGAGAAAAGACTTTAAACTTTGATAATATCTTAGATTACATAGTTGATACTAGAGGTGGAGATAGAGATACTTGGGGAGCTGCTGCAGATACAATAGCTTTTCATGAATCTAGTCCATGGTATAGAATGGACCCAAGAGCAAGACAATACCCTAGTGGTCCTGGTAGAGGTTTATTTCAGTTTGAAGGTCCATCATTAGAAACGGCACAAAAAAGATATAAGAATATTGCTAAGGCCAAAAATTTTAATATTGATCCTGCAATCTTAAATGTAAAGTCAGCAGATGAATTAACACCGGAACAGCAATATACTTTATTCTTTGCAAATTTAATTGAGTCAAAAGCAACATTAGCTGATTTTGCAAAAGGTGATTTAAGCTTAGAAGATTTGTGGTTGCAAGGACATAAAAATATAGAAAAACCTGGTGATAGGGCTTCTTTTTTAGAAAGTAAAAGTGCAGCAGAAAAAGAAGGTATCAAAGGTGGATATACATCATTTAAGCCTGGTGGTGAATTAAGTGTTTATGACGTATATAAAAAGTATGTAATGGGTGGTGCTAATGATGAAGCAAGTAAAGATATATATGATAGATTAAATAGAATACACTATATGGATGCAAAGAGCTCAGGAATGTCAGTACCTAACTACATTCTTACACATATGATTAAGAGTTCTTAAACCTTAAAAATTAGTGATTCTGGTTAATTATTTGTATATTAATAATATAATATTATGAGTGTGAATCTAAACAAAATAAGTTTAAAACAGATGGGAGGAGAAGGTCAACCACAAGTTGATCCTCAAGTTATGGAGATATCCCAAACTATTAGTGCTTCCGTACAAGACGGTCAAAGCCCGCAAGATGTTGTTGCTATGCTTTTACAAAATCAAGTAGATCAACAACTTATTGCACAAGCTTTAATGATGGTTGGTATGGTAGAAGAAGACATCATGACTTTATTTGAGCAAATAGAAAGAAGCACTCAACCATCAAAACCAGAAGAAGTTAATGCTAATCCTGAGCTACTTGCAAGGAATGAAAGCATTGCTGAGCAAGAAGAACAAGCTGCCCAACAAGATCCAATGATGGGGATGGCAGAATCTGGTATAGAAATAAAACCAGAAAACAAAGGTAAATTTACAGCATGGGCTAAGAAGCGTGGTATGACTGTAAAAGAAGCTTATAGAAAAGTATTAGCTAATAAAGATAAGTATCCACCATCTATAGTAAAGATGGCAAACTTTGCACGTAATGCTTCTAAATGGAAAAAAGCTAAAGAAGGTATAGAGTTAAAAGGAAAGTTTGTAAATGGTGTTTATATACCAGATGAAGATGAAATAACTACAGCAGCTCTTACAAGTGAAGATGCATTAAAAGCAAACTTGGCTAGAAAAGATAGCTATTACATGAGAGATCCTCAACTTTCTGTTATGCCTGTTATGCCTCCAAAAACAGTTAACCCATTGTTTGATATTATTTCTACAGTTGGAACTGTATATAATGATATTAAAGGAGAAACTTCTGATTGGGATGAATCAATGGCTGCATATAAAGCTGCTATACCAGGTTATTATAATTACAATGTAGATACCTCAAATGTTTATTCTGCAGAAAATCAAGCAAAAATCAAAGATTGGGCTGCTGCTCAAAAACAAGAATGGGAGTATCAAACTGCTGAAAGTAAAGCAAGAGCTGATAAACAAGTTCAAAGTTATCTTGGTTCTGGTAATCCTACTTTTCAAGAATGGTTAGAAGATAACCCTGATGTAACAGATATAAATACAGCACAAGCAATGTATGATGCTGTCTATAAAAAATTATTTGGTGGTCAAATCTTACAAGGTGGTGGTCAACCTTTTGTTGGTCCTCCAACTTTTGAACAATATCAAGCAGATCAAATGTTTGGGTCATCTGGTGTAGTTGTAGGTGATACACCTGAATTTGATGCTGATGCAGATGGTATACCTGATTATATAGATATTGACGGTGGACAAGGTACGGGTGTACCAGCTTATGGCACTGTAGATAGACCTGATGTAGATGCAATGTTTGGAGAGATTGAAACTCAACCAGATGTATCTATTGGATTAGGTGATGCTATAACAGGAGGTTTAGACGCATTAGGAGATAACCCATACTTTAGAGCAACTGCATCTATACTTGGAGGAGTATCAGACATAGCAGGTTTAGGAAATAGATTATTTTTTGATAATAAACTATTCAATGAAGCAATGGATGAGCAAGAAACTAGGTCTGGAGCTGATTATAAATTTGCTACAAAAACTTCTGGAGCAAGAAGTAAAGGACAAAGAAGAGTATTAGATGGAGTTCTTGGTTCTGAAGCAGACAGAGTAACAGGTAACTACTTTGCTTTTGCAGGAAGCCCTTATAGTTTTACAGCTGAAGAGGGTGGTGAAACATTTAAACAACATATGATGTTTGATCCTAAAACAGGTAAAGGTTATAAAGCTAATGTACCAGCTGATCATGAGAGAATGGCTGAGATGGGATACTTACATAAAGATGAAATGAAACAAGGTGGTGAAGTAGTAGAATTATCACAAGATATGATAGCACAACTAATTGCAGCTGGTGCTGACATAGAAATATTATAATTATGGCAAAAGTTAAGATAAATAAATTACCAAAAGGTTATGAGCTAGTTGATGGCAAAGTCAAAAAGAAGGCTTTGAAAAGAGATGGTGGTATGGTAACCGGTGATCAAGCTGACTACGGTTTGGTTACAACTCCCCAAGAGTTTTATGGAGATACAAACTTCAATAACAATGAAGATAACTCTGTAAGATACAGCTTGTCTAGTGTACCTAGAGAAGATGCTAATATAGAAGCTGAAGGTGGAGAAACTGTTTTAACAGATTTAAGTGGTAATGGTCAGTTTGGATTATATGATATTACAGGCCCAAGACACTCTCAAGGTGGTGTACCTATGTTTTTGCCAGAACAGTCTTTTGTTTTTTCTGATACTAGTTCTATGAGAATGGGTAGAGATGAGTTAGCAGAGTTTGGTATAGAATCAAGAAAGAAAAAAACACCAGCAGATGTTTCAAGAAAGTTTAGACTTAATAATTATTTAGCTGAAATAAATGATCAGTATGCAGATGAAATATCTACAAGAAGTGCTGAGATGATGTTGAGCAAAAATATGAATAGCTTATCCAAATTAGCATTTGGTCAAGAGCTTAAAAAAGGTTTTGAGGATGGTGTACCTTTAGCAGCATTTCCATACTTACAACAACAAGGAATTGATCCTATAGATTTTACTGCAAAGATAGAAGAGCAAACCAGACAGCAAGCTGAATTAAACTTTATTGCTTCTTTACCTCCTGAGCAACAAGATCAAATTTTGCGGTTACAAGCTATGATGCAAAATATTGAAAATCCTGAGCAAGGTCAAGTTCAACAATCTCCACAAGAACAAAGTGTACCTGATTCAGAAGGTGCACCTAACACTGCTGATGTAGCTATTGCTAATGAAGAGCTAACTGCTACAGTTAAAGAAGGTGGTGAATTAGATCAATATCAACAAAAGGGAGAAGTCAAAATCCAAAATGTAGGATTAAGAAATCCAAAACCTGGAGAAAGTCTTAATGACTACTATAAGGATATTGGAATGGAAAAGATGATGAAGGATGATGAAGCAGGTAACTTTGTATGGAATACAGAAACTATGAGTTTTGTACAAGTTGATGAACAATCTAGAAATGAGGGTAATGAAGCTCCTGTTCAAAATGAAGAAGGATCTAATAATCCTGAAAGTGAACAAGTGACTACAGAAAATCCATTGCCACAAAATCATCCTAAGTATGATTTATTTAATGAGAAATTAAAAGCTGGTTATAAGCTGGTTACTGAAAGAGATGAAGTAAATGGTAAAACTAAATATAGATTAATTGAACCAGAAGGACCATCATTATTTGAAGACTTTTCAGAATATCAAGATTTAACTATTGACGTTAAAGGTAAAGGTAGTATTCCTATTACAGACAAAGTAACAGGTGAGCTTATAGAGGTATATGAAGGTTTCCCAGACAATGCAAGAATTAGAAAAGGTATTTACTCTGGACAAAACAGACCTGAGATACAAGGTTCTATGGGTTCTGAGTCTAATTCATTTGGTGCAGATCTTAGCACAGATATAGCTGAAAAAGACTTTATGTTAAGATGGGGAGATGCTGCTGCTAAAGTTCCAGGTTTTGATTATAATATGCCACAAGGAAAATGGAGTGGTAGCAATCCTTTAGATGCACAAGCTAAGGCATATAAGAAACAATGGACTGCAATGCAAAATGCAATGCAAGAAGTTGAAAATGAATTTGCACAACAAAACGGATTAGAACCAAGAGTATTATTCCCAGGTGATAGACCAGGTAGTGGAGTAGATGGTAAACTTGGTCTAGATACATTTAATAAAGCAAGAAGTTATATTAGAACTAAGGAGCAAGAAATAATTGACGCAGAGCTTGATGATCCTATAACAGAAAGAGGTCCTGGTACATTTAAAGAGCCAGAACAAGAAAAACCAGAATGGTGGTGGCAAGATCTTAATAATCTAGCAACACAAGCTTCATTAGAAAATCCTTTGTTTTTACCAAACATTCCTAAGATACCTAATGAAGAAATAGATTATGTATTAGATGATTGGACTAGTAGAGCAAACATGACTAATGCTGCTTTGAATACTATGGCTCAAAATCTTAGAGCATTTGGTAAAGGTAAAGTAGCTGGATCAAATCTATTTGGTAAAGCTGTTACTCAGCTAGCAAAAGATATTGGTAATGTAAATACTAATAATATAAAGATTATGAATAGTGTTGCTTTACCACAAGCACAGTTAAATTTAAGAACCGGTGTTGCTAATGCACAAGCATATAAAGATGAATATGACAGTACAGTTACAGCCTTACAAAGATTTACTGATTTTGAAAATTGGGATAAACAAAAGACAAATGAGTTATATAATCAAGCTATAACAAATAGAGCTAACACATTCAATATGAATCAGTTAAAAGATTATTACTCAGCTTCTCCTAGTGATGGTGGTATTAATTATCAAAAATATGCTAAACCATTTGAGGTAGATAGTGATGATAGAACTGATCAACAAAAAAGATCTGATGCATATATAAAAGAAAGAGATAGATTAATAGAACAATATCCAGATATCTCTGAAGATGCATTAAATGATGCTTTGAAGTACACATTAACTGGACAGTATGCTGGTAGATCAAATAATAAAAATACTGATCCAAATGATGATAATGCTAGCAATCCTGACGGAATGAATTTACCAGCCAGTGCACCTAGTGTTAGAACAAATAATGCTTTTGGTAAAAAAGGAAAAGAATTAAAACCCTTTGCATACCCATTCTATACGGGTAAGATGGGGATGTAAACATAAAAGGTTTATTTATATCAGTTGGTAAACTTTATAAATAATAGTAAATTTGAACTATGGCAACGTATATAAAAGGAGAAAAGAATTTTTACCCAGACATCAAGCCTTTCACGCCTGATTATAAGTTTCTTAATGCAACGTTAGATGCAAGAGAAGCAAAGTATCAAGCAGGTTGGGAGGCAACTAATGATGTTTACAGTAGAATATATTCTGATCTTTCTAGAGAAGATACTAGAGATTTTCAGAAACAATTTATAGAAAAGCTTGCTCCAGAGATGCAAAAGATTTCTGGTCTAGATTTATCTATTGCTAAAAATGTAGATGCAGCTAAGGGTGTATTTGCTCCTTTTTTTGAAGATGATGTTGTTGTAAAAGATATGGTTTATACTTCTACGTATAAGCAACAAATGCGTTATGCTGATCAATTGGCTCAAAGTCCAATTCAAGAAGTCAGAGATAAATATAATCCTATTGCTACAGAAGCAATGAATTATAGATTACAAGAGTTTGTTAATGCAGATAAAAATAGTGCATTACAAATGAGACTACCTGAGTTTGTAGAAGATCCTGATATTCCTGAGATGGCTCAAAAGTATCTTCAAGACCTTGGTTATAAGTTTGAAGAGTATGATAGACTCCAAGATACATCAGGAAAAGATGGTATATTAGGTACTAAAGATGATATTCCTAATAAATGGATTATTACAGAAAAAGGTGGTAAACGCGTTGAGCTAGATGCTTATAATCAAATTATGTCTGGGTTATATGATGATCCTAGAGTTACAAAATGGTATAATACAAAAGCATATGTAGACTCTAAAAGATATGCTAATCAAGCAAGTCAAGATGGTAGTGTAACAGAAGCACAAGCATTAGGTAACTGGGCTAAAGAACAAATATTTAGACTTGAAGAATTAAATAAGCAACAAATTGACAAAGACAAAACAGAAATTAAAAATAAAGCTGATGTTATTGTTAGATGGGATAATTTTCAAGCAACAACAGGATTAACTCCTGCTGAAGAAAAACATGTTGAGACAGAAAAGACTTATGCAGAACAACTTAGATCAGATCTAGAGAAAAGATTAGGTATGGATAAATTGGCTGTATCACCAGATATTGATGAAACAGCTAGTATAACTAAAGCTTACTCAATGCTTGCAAACTACTACATGGATCAAGACATGCGTAGAGCAGCTTACAATTTTAGTAATCTAGAAAGATCTTTAAAAATAGAAGAAGATCCTTACACAATACAGGATGAGAAGTATAAGTATGAACTACAAAAGATTAAAACAAAAGCTTGGTATGATTCTGAACTAGAAGAACAAAAGCAAGAAGGTAGAATGGAGCTTGCTCAATTTAATAGGGACACTGAATTAATGAAGCTTGAAATAGAGAATGCAATTAAAAATCCTAATAATAATTTAAAAAATGCAAGATCAAAATCTGGTATAGATTTTAGTGATCCTTATTCTTCTCTTTATACAATAAAAGATGGTAAGTTTGTAAATGTAGATCCTATAGAAGCAAATGATAGAGCTATAGGAGAGAAGCAAAATGAATTTACTATGGAAAAGGTAAATCTTTTAGGTGATATGTTATCTATAAGATATGCTAACCCAGACAACACATACACTATAAAATTAACAAAAGAGGATGGTGAGCAGTTTGATTTTACTGGTACACCAGAACAAATAACTCAAGAGTTATCTAAAAAGAAAAGGGTAGAAGAAGACGGTGTTGTACAAGAAACAGACCAACTACTTTATTATACAGATATATTAAGTCTATTTGATGATCAATCAAAATGGTTTGAAAATAGAGATGCTGTATATAAAGAAAGAACTTCTGACTTTACTAAAGCAGGTGGACGTTATGATCAGATGTATAATACATTATTTAGAAATGACCCAACAGATTATGACAAGTCAGGTTTAGTTTTAAGAGAAGATTTATTTGATCAAGCAGTAGTAGTAAACTCACAAACTTTTTATGAAGCAGGAGAAGCAGCTAATGCAGCCTTGTTAGAAAGTGATGAACAATATGCAGAATTAATTAAACAAGGTTATCCATTACCATATGTTGAGGAAAACGGTGTAAAAAGATTCATGACTAAAAAAGAGTACATGGATAAATTCCGTCAGCTTGCAATGGATGGTAAGATTACAAACTTTGATCCAAGTGGTGTTGGACAAACAAGTGATGGTACAGACAATCCAGATTGGAAAGTAACAGATAGATTTAAAAGTATAGGCATAGGTATGCTACCATTGTACTTACCTACTCAAGAGTTTGACTTTAGTGCTATGGATGGTAAGTCTGCTTATATATGGGATGAAATAAAAAAGAATATTGTTAGTCAACAAAACATAGTACCTTCTAAAACTTTTATTTCTATTGACAGAGGTTTAGGTTCAAGTACTACCACTGATATTGCGTTTGTAGCAAGTGAAAGTGTAAGGACTGATAATAATCCTGAAGCAGGATCTAGAGCAAATAATTTACTTGCTACTTCTATTTATCAACAACAAACATCAGCAAGTTCAGGAGGACTGGGTGTTCAAGTTATTATGAGACCTGATGATACAAGTGATATTGAAAATTTAGATATAGGTACGGGAACAACTAAATCAGCAACTGCAATAGCATCAGAATTTTTATTAGGTATTTTACAAGGAGAAAACACTAAACCCGGAGAATTTAGCTTAACTTATTTTCCAAACTTAGGTCCGCAAGTATTTGATGATGAAGGTGAGGAAATAAGAACTCCTACTGCTGCATATCAATATTCTAATTTTAGTCCTGAGTTAATTAAAAAAATGTCAGATTCTGCTAATCTTCCAGAAAATGTTGATGGTGATGCTATGAAGCAAGTTTTATCTAACGGGCTTATGGTTGTATTTGATAGAGATACAGATATAAATCCTGGAGCATACAGTGCAACAAGACAATCATATATTGAGAAACGTATAGACTTATCACCAAATTCTACTTTTACATATTCTCCACCAGGAAACCTGTTTAGTCCTGGTACAGCTACAGTATTTAAAACAAAACCTAACGAATTTGTTATAAAGTATGAGTTGAATAAGTTTGATCCAACATCAACAAATATTAATAAACAGTATACAACATATGCTGAAAATGAAATTACATTAACTTTTGATGAAAGTATGGATTATTCTGAAGGTTTAAATCAAAAATTTGCTTCAATAATGCAAGCAATGGATGCACAAAATGCACAGAATAATTTATTAGAAATGCAAAGTAGAGCATTACAATTAACAGAAGAAAAGTGGGTTGAGGAGTTTATGAGAACTCAACAAATGCCACCAGGACTTACAAAGGCTGATTTTATACAGATAGCAAAAAGTGAATATAAAAAAGCTATTGAAAGTCAAAACCAATAAACTAACGTAGTATGCAGGAGTTAACAAACAATTTACCAAATCCAGATTTTGATTTGAAACAGAGAATTGTAGCTGATTCAGTTGATATGAATCCTATTGATACCTCTGTTCCTTATCAATCTATACAAGATATTCTTCCGGCTCTAGAAAATCCTATTGATGAGCAGTACATGAAGCAAATTGATATGTATAGAACTGAGATGGATAGAGTTGGTCCTGATGCTATTGGTAATATGTTTCAACAAAAGCTTACTCCTAGTTTAGCTAGTGGTACAGAACCACAGAAAACATTGAGTATCTCTGAGCAATTAGAGCAAGCATTAAAAGCTCCAATGTCACCAGATGAAGGTTCACTACCCGATCCAATATGGTCTAATGTCAGACAAATAAACTTTGACAGACAATACAATAGTAACAAGTTTGAAGACATAGGTTTTGCACCATATGCTAATATGGATGCAGTCTTTAATAAAAATATGTCTGGTTGGGATGGCTTTGTAAGAGGTTTTCCACAATTCCTTAATTTACTAGGTACAGGATTTGTATCTAGCTATAGATCTTTAGCAGATATCTTTGATGGTGATAGTTATTGGGAAGATCCAGATCTACAATCTGCACAAGAGATGGAAGATGCTATGAGAATTGGTGGTAGCACTTCTGGTAGTTTTGGTGGTTGGTTTGGTAATCTAGGTTTAAACTTTGGTTATACAGCAGGTATTGTAGCATCTATTGCAGTTGAAGAAGCTATTTTAGCTGGTGCTGCATTGTTAGGTACTATACCTAGTGGTGGTTCAAGTTGGGCAGGATTTGCAGCAATGCAAGCAAGATTTATACCAAGACTTAAAAAAGCTTTTGATTTTACAACAAGAGGTACACTGTTTACAAGAGGTGCTAGAGCTTCTTATGATTTTGTAAAACAAGTTAGTCAACTAGAAAGAGCAAGAGATTTTCATAAATTAATTAATTCACAAAATGCAGCAAGAGCATTTAGACTTATTGCTCCAGAAACTGTATATGCATTAAAGAACTGGAAGACAGCTGCAAATACAGCACAGAATACTGTTAACCTTGCTAAGACAACAAATTTATTTGGAGCTTTCTATAGAGACTTTAGAATGGTCAATGCTTCACTATCTGAGGCTAAGATGGAAGCAGGTATGGTTTACAATCAGGTTGTCAATAATGGATTGTTTGAAGCAAACTATAAAAACCAAGGTGGTGGAGTTACTCCAGAACAAAACAAAGATATAATGTTAAAAGCTGCAGAGGCTTCATTTAAAGCACAAATGGCAAACTTTGCAGTTATATATGCCTCAAACAGAATTGTATTAAAAACTGCTTTTGGTGGATGGAGAAGACAAATAAACCCAATTAATAATAGAGTACTTAGAGAAGCACCAGGTAAATATGTAAAGGGTGCTAAGTATTTAGTTAAAAGAATACCTCAAGAATTAAAATTAGCATTTAAAACTGCAGGTTATAAAGGTGTAGGAAAAGTATTAGGTGGACAAATGTTACGTTATGGTGCTGCAAACTTAGCAGAAGGTGTACAAGAGGTATCTCAAGAGGCTATTTCTGCAGCTACTACTGGTTACTATAGCTCTTTATTGAGAGATCCTTTAGCCGGTGGTCCTTTAACTTTAAGTGGTTATGTTGGTCAGTCCACTAAGAACCTTGCATCTAAAGAAGGTTTAAGTGTATTTATGTCTGGTTTCTTAATGGGTGGTCTTGCAGGTCCATATCAGCAAGTTTTATTCCAAGGTTTACCTGCTATTGGTAGAAGTGCTTATTCTAAAGCAAATGCAAGATTTGGTGATGGAACACAAAAGAATTACGCTAAACAATATTCAGAGAATAGAGAAAAAGTAATTGATGATATTGTTGCACAATTAAATGAAAGAGGTGCAGTAATGAATGATCAGTTAGAAACAGTTTTATCTCCGGCACAACTACAAGCAACCTTACAAAAACAAAACTCATCAGAACAAGCTGTGGCTTTGGCTAATGATGATAAGTATGAGTTTGATAATTCACAATTCTTTTCTCAGTTTGCAAATTTATACTCTGCTTTTGAAAGAGGTACAATTAAACCTTTAAGAGAAGACTATATTTCTTTTACCAAAATGGATAATAAAGAGCTTGCAGAGGCATTTGATCCTAAAGTGTTTGGTAAACCAGAAAAGGTAAGACAGCGTATACAAAAACAAATCAATTTAATTGATCAGTATGGAGAAATCTATGCTAATAAATTACCAAAGTTATTTAACAAAACATATAACTATGATAACTTAACGCCAGGTTCAAAAGAATATGTAGACTTGGTGAATGATGAGAGAGCATATAGACATAACAAGATGCTTTATATGTTTACTAATGAAGCTTATAAAAATGCAGTTGAAAGACAAGCAGCAATAGAAACTTCATTAGAAACAGAACCTTTGTTTGCAAAGCAAGCAAGTTCTGATATCAGAGTTTTATATAATAAAGAAAACATTGAAACAGAATTAAAATTGCTTGAGTCTGAAATACAAGTAATGGAAGAGGCTGGTGAATCAAAACAAGCTATAAATAAAAAGAAACGTAAGAGAGATGCGTTACAAAAATATTATGATGTTATCAATGACCCTAAGAATGTAACTAAGAAAGGGAATATAAGCAGAACAAAAGGCACAGTTAATAAAGTAAGATCTGCATTTAAAAATTATGTGCAAGTTCTTGCAGACAACAACTCAGATTTTGTAAATCAGGATTTAGTTAATGATGCTGTTGCAAAAATTGTAGATCATAGCGCATTAAGATCAGATGCAGCTGCATTTTCTAGATCTATAGATTTTATGACTAATCCTACAAAGCAACAAGAATTAGCAGATAGATCTAAACAATACTATCAGTGGTTATACAAGAACAGAAAAGCTGTTCAAAGAGATATGGCTAAGCAATATGTAGATTCTATTAAGAAAAATGAGCTTATTAATTTACTATATGAAAAGGGTGTTGCAGTAGATCCACAGGTTGTAAGACAATATTTTGCTGGAGATATAACAGAAAAAGACATGCTTGTTCTTTTAGCTCAAGGAAACAAAGGAGCATTTTTTATAGATGGTAGAGCTTTAAACCCTGAAATAGAAGCAGATGCTAAACTTATAGCAGAAGTTGCTGGTATATTAAATGCCTTTGCAAACTTAAATGCATATAATGAACAACAACAAGAAGTAGAATCTCAAGAAACTGTTCAGCAAGAAACTGTATTGGATGTAGAGGATAAGTTAGAAGATGCAGGTATTGATGTTAGCATAGGAGATATAAACAATTCTGTTACATTAAAAACTATTTTAGAAAAGGAATACCGCAAGTATAGAGCAAATACTAAAGAGAATGTTCTTACGGCTGATCAATGGAAACAAACAATAGATGCCACTAATATAGTTGCAGCACTATCTGCAATCAAAAGAATATGGGCTAGTGGGTATGATGCTACAGTGACAGAGAATGGTGAACAGAAAGCTGTTAGAATTAAACCAACAGAACAAGAGATTATTAATGAAGTAGGCTTCCAAAGATTCTTAGATAGTAGAGAAGCACTAGAAGATCCATTAATACAATCTATTATTTCTGACTACGGCTTAAACATGAGTATGTTTAGCAGAAAGAGTACAAAGAAAGCAGCATTACAACCTATTAGTGGGATGGATGGTGTTGCATTTATGGGTGTTAAAAGAGAATCTGCACAAGGAGATTTTGTTGAGATATTAGATGTTAATGGTAACCCTCTTAGTAGTGAGGCATTACAAATTATCAATAGACCATTAGGTGCAACATTTAGCACAATGGATGAAGCCAAGACTGCTTTTGATTTATTAGAGGCAGAGTATTCTGATGGTTCTACATTTAAGTTTGATGGTATGACCTTGAGTAAAGGTATATCTGTATTTAATAGAGTGGCTATAGATGACTACCCTGTAGGTACTGAGTTCATAGTAAATAGCAATACTAAGCATGCATCTAGAGGTACTGTAGCATTAGTGCCTGCAGATAGATGGACTAGCAATTTTAATGCAAGAAAAGATGCAGCTATATATGAAATTGAATTAGACTTTTCAAAAAGGTTTGAAACAGAACAAATTAGTTTTACAATATTATCTGCAGATGCACCTAGAGTAAATGTTAATGACCCAATAGTATTATATCCTGATAAAGAAGCTGGTTTAGCCGGTGATGCTCAATTAAATTTTATTAGTAATTCATTAACTCAAGATCAGCTTGATAGTCAAGTTATTATTGAAGTTTTACCAAACATTAAAGAAGCTTATAAAGTTGATTATGTAATTGATGGTAAATCAAATCCTTATATCAAAAGAAAAAATGAAACTTTAACATTAGCTGTTAAAATTATTAATCAAGATCTGATAAATAATTTAAATGGGCAGTTAAAAGATGCAAAATTACCTCAGATTAATCAAGATGGTATTTTTGCTTTCATTCCAGCAGGATCAATAATCTTTGAAGATGGTAAGGGCAATCAAATATTACCAGCACAAATGACTCCTGAGTTTGCTAAGAATGTTCTTGTACCACAAAAAGGTAAGACTATAGAACAAACATTAGAAGATGCAAAGATTACATTTGGTAAGCAGGCATTATTTTTAAATAAGATACAAGGTTTAGTTGGTACTGAAAAAAATGTTATTAAGATTGGTAATTTGCCCGATCAAATACAGATAAGAAACTTTGCAGGTTATCCTAATTATGATGGTAATAATCCATTAGTACCTTTAAAAGAAATGCCTTATGGTGCAAACAGCAACGGTGATATATTAATATTTGATATAACAAGAGCTGCTGATGGATCTATGATTGACTATGAAACATACTCTAACATAACAGATCCAGATCAAAAAGAAGCTTTGGTATCAGAAGTTCTTGAAGGATTAAAGATTCCTGCGGAAGGTCAAGCAATTAGTTTGTTTGATAAGATGATGGGTCCTGATACTTTTAATTATACTGAGAGATATCAGTATGTAGTTAGACAACCTAATGGTACATACACTCTTGCTACAGCAAAAACTACAGGTTTAAATAGAACTGTACTAGAAGAGATAATGCTTGAAATGAAAACTCAAGCAGAAACTACAAGAAAAGAAAACTTAGTAACTGCAGATAATTTAAGTAAACATCCCGGTAAGAAAGTTGGTGATTACATAAATGCTGATTACAATACTGTATTCAATAAAAATCAATCAAAGAAGTTTAGAGTTAACATGGATAAAGGGTTTAACCTAAACATTACTGTTGATCCATGGGGTAAGATAAGAGGTGAAGTATATCAAAAGGGTGTTGGACGTGTTGGACAATATCAGTATTTATATGAATCTGATCTTAATAAAGAAGGCAATAACATTTCTAAATTAGAGCAACTTCTAAGTAAGCTTACTGAACAAGGTGAAATGGAAGGTATTAATGTTACAGTAAACAATTTTACTACAAGTGTACCATTAGATGCCACTATTGACGAGATGCTAGAAAGCTTATCTACTAAACTATCTCCTAATGTTAGAAGAGGTGCTCAGTTATTTATGAGTGTTGATTCTGGCATGTTGCAAGCAGAAACAGATAAACAAGCTAATATAAGTGGGCTGCCTGATACTACACCTAAGAAAACTATAAGTCCAGGTCAACAAGCTAAGATAGATAATCAAGAAGCTGATATATTAAACAAGCTTGCTGCAGACCAAATAGAAAGCAGAGATCAAGTTGCTGCAGAAGCAGATAAAGCACGTGCAGGAGAAGTATCTGATGTTGTTTGGGAAGGATTTATAAATGACCCTACAACAGTACAGAAACAACTAATAGATTCTATTGCTCAAAAGATAATGGCTGGTGTTGCTCTTACAGAAAGAGAGCAAGCAATCAGACAAGAAAAAAGTATTGCACCACAGATAGAAGAGTATCTTAAAGGTCAAATGGCTAGTGAGCAGAAACAATCAATTGATTTGACTGCACTTGCTGCTACTCCTATAGATGTAGTAAATGCTAAGATAAAAGAAATAGAAGATAAGGTAGCATCTGAAGTAGAATGGAACCAAAGAAGAAAAGCTCTTAAAGAAAATAAAGAGTATCAAAGACTTTTAGTTCAAAGAGAAAGACTACTGAAACCAGGCAATAAGATACTAGCACCTGGATATACTGTAGATGATTTAGAAAAGCTAGATGACTTTTTATTATGGGCACAAGATAATTTACCAGAGTTTATTACTGTAGGAGATATCAAACAGCTTGGTAATAACTTAAAAGCTGGTGGTGTAAGAGTTGGTGCTTTTGTATTAGACCTAAGCAGCATTGCAGGTGGATTACGTGAGAGTGGTACTATTTATACTGGAGCAACAAATCCATTTAGATACCATGAAGCTTTCCATGGTGTATACAGAATGCTACTAACACCAGAAGAGCAAAAACGTTTACAAGCTATTGCTAAGAAAGAGAAGAGAGCAGAGCTAAGAAAAGAAGGTAAGAGTATACAGAAAGAACTAATTAAGTTTAGAAACTCTGCTGATACTTATAAGGACATGACTCAAGAACAACTTGAGAAAGAATACTATGAAGAGTACATGGCAGATCAGTTTGAATTATTTAAGACTGATCCTACAAGTACTAAGACAGATAGTATTATAAAATCATTCTTTAACAAAATACTTGAATGGATTAAAGCTGTATTTGGATCTTATTCCAAAACAGAACTACAAACTTTATTTGAAAAGATTGACTCAGGTAAGTTTGCAGATGCATCTGTGGTTGCTAATGACTTTACTATGCAACCTGGACCAGCTATTGTAGTAGCTAATGCATTATTACCATATGAGGCAGTACAAGTTAATGGATCAAAAGGTAGATTATATTTAGATAGTAACATTGCTAATAACTTAGCTTTAACTATTGCAGCTAACTACATCAGAAGAAAAAAAGATCCAAACTATTATTTAGATGATGAAGGTAATCAGAAAAGTAATAATCAAATACTAGAGGATATATTAAATGATTTCTCTGATTTGTATGATCCTAATAACCCAGCAAATGAGGCTTTGTTATCTGGTACTACACCTTCTGACCTTTTAAGAATAGAAAAATTAAATCAAGTATACCAAGCTATAAACTATGACTTGTTTGCTAATATAGAAAGTCAACCTATCTATAAGGCTGTTATGGATGTGTTAGATATTATAGATGTACAGAAGCAGCAACAAGAGTTAGCAGAAGAAGATTATGAGAACCAAGATGGTTTAAGAAATGTAACTCAGTTTGGTAAAGAGGCTTACATGAATGGTGGGTTTAGTTCACTACCTACATATATTAGAGGCTATCTAGCAACGATAACAAAAGAGCAAACAGATATTTTTGGTAATACGGAACTTACAAATGGAGAACCTTTAATTGTACCTATTGATGTATACAGTGTATATAACGGTATACTAAAATCTGTTAAGTCTCTAGAAGATCCTTTAGAGATTTTACAAGCAATGTATTTGTTTTCACAAGATAATCCTAATACAAAAGGTGTTGTTAAAAAGATGTTTGAGGATATAGGTATACCTTATGGTGTAGATGTAAGTCAAATGACTTTACCAGAAAATATTAAAGATCCATTACTGTTTAATCAGATAACAAAAGCATTTACAAACTTTAGAGTTGAGTGGTTATTCCAACAGATGGATGAGTCAGGAAATGTAATTACATATTCTGCAGCAGAAAGAGATGATGTTCATACTCAGACAGATGTTTGGGGTCAAGCTTACATAACATTAAGTGAACAGTGGAAATTAGATTTAAGAAAGAAAAAGCAAGCCACTGATCCTTTAAGTGCATTTAGAACACAGCTTCTTGGTACTGAGACAATAACAGATGAGGTATTGCAACAAAGATCTGTAGATATTTCACAAAATATTTTTGACACAGTAGGAATTAAATTAAGTCCTTTATATGTTAAGTATAGCATTATAAGAGCTATTGGAGCTGGGTCTTCTAGTCAACAGATGTTATTAAACTTTAATGAAACAGCAGATCCTGTATCAGCAGCTGATTTATATTTTATAAGAGATCTAATAAATAAAGATGTAGACCTATACTCTGAAGAGGGTGCTACATCTAAGATTAGAAAGATGGCTATTAACAATGCTATCTTTGATGAAAGCATTGGTTTATCTGTATTTACTAATGTTAATGGTGATATGGTTAATGCACATCAAAAACCAACATTTAACTTAAGACGTGTTGCTGCATTAAATAAAGCAAATGAAAGACAAAAATTAATTGAGGTACCGTATTTAAGCAATAACTACTTGTTAAATAATCCAGCATTTGAAAGTATGGGTAATAGCAATCTATTAGCTGTAAAAAGAATATCTGGTACTAAGCTTGTAGAAACTCTAGATAGAGAAGCAGATTATGATGCATTTATAGATGGTATACTTAATACTACAGAGTATGGTAGTTATACCCCTAAGCAGTTTATAACAAACCTTATTAACAATTATACGTTAGACTTTAATCCTAAAAACAACAAACTAAAAAGTGAAGTTGCTGTAGAAACAGAAGCAGGTGGAACTATAATGGTAGCTACTGCACCATTATTAATAAGAGTACTTGAGGCTTCTAACACTGGTGATTTAGCTTCATTGCCTGTTATAAAAGCTGTATCTGGTAAAGATGCTGCTATAACTACGGAAGTATTAAATGTTATATATGATTCTATAGAGAATGAATACAACCGTATTAAAAGAGAAAACAATGAGGAAACTAAGACTAAGGAAAGAATAACTGGCTATAATGTAGGTGATGTACAAAGAGCTAATGTTTTCTTTAATAATGAGCAATTCTTTTTAGGTAATGAAAATCAAGCAACAAAGAGACAATTAGAATTGTCTGCAACAAATCAAGATCAAGATGTTTCTTTTGATCAAGCATTAAAGCTAGCAGGATTTTCTAAGTCACAATTTTTGGATAAAGTTGTGAGATCTGGTTTAGAAGCAAAGTACAACAGATTTAAAACTTTAATAGAACAGTATGAAATAAATGACCTTATAAATACAGATCTCAAGAAAGGTATTGTACTAGATAAACAAGGTGAGGCAAGAGCTTTAGCAATAGAAGCATCACAAGCATTGAATCTTAGAGCAGATTTAGAATATAACCTTAGACAAGTATTCTTTAATGATTATATAAATACTAAATCACTAAATGAATTATTGTTAGGAGATCAAGCTAGAATACTTAAGGATAGTGTAGACAAAATTAAAAGAGCAAAAGGTATGAATGCTGCTTTTGATAGTGTTTATACACCTCTCACTGATTCTGCAAAAGGTGTAACTGCACCAACAGAAAAAATTAATGTTCTTGCTTTTAATGAACCAACTATTGTTTCAGACTTTTCTGGAAACAATATAGACCGTGCAGATGCACAAATGTATTTAACTCCAAGAGCATTTAGACAATTTTGGTTTGGCTTAGGAAAATTAAGTCAAGCACAAGCTGACATGCTAAACAAAATAGAAAGAGGGGAGCAACTTACTTCTGAAGAAATATTTGGACCTCAAGGTTTAGTAGCACAGGATGGAATGTTCAACTCTAAAAAGTTTGTACACTTTGACGGAGAGCAGTTTATTAAGATGTCCGGTACTATGCTTACAAGACAACTTACTTCTGTAGATACAGGAAGAAGAGATGTAGAAGGTAATATTATATGGGATGCAAAACCAGGCAGTGAAGAGCTTCATATTTTATTAGATAATATGGAAGCAATAGAGAAAGAAAATAATTCTCCAGCTATTGCAGCACCTGAGAGTGCATTTAAAATGCTTAAGCAAAACTTAGTTGATAATACACGTGGTATTAATGCACCTTCTTCTATTATTAGTGCTAGAGACTTTGGTTTGCAAGTTGTTAACCCATCAAACAAAAACCAAATTACTGAATTAAGTCAGATTAAAATGTTGATTACAGGTGAGCAAGTTGATAGTACCCCTGTGACTATAGAGGGTATGCCTGAGATCAAAGACATTGCTGACGTTAAAAGAGCATACAACAATGCTATTAGAAAAAGATTATTCTTAAAGTTTAAGAACAAAAGAAACTTGATTTTTACTTTTGAGGGTGCATTGTCTGAGTTAGATTTAAGTAGAAAACAAGGAAAGATTACTGCAAACTTAGCGTCTTTCTTTGAGTATGCACAAAATTCTTTAAAGGCAAGCAAGTCTAGTAGTAACTTAATAGAAATGTTCTCAATTAACCCTGAGACTAATGAACCTAACTTTGATGTCAACAACCCTATTGCTATTGCTAAGGCAGAGCAGTTGTTTTTAAGTTACTTTAATAAAGGAGTATTCCAGGAAAAAATACCGGGTCATAGTTTTGCCTTGGTGTCTGACTATGGAGTCCGTGTACTAAGAAGAGTATATAGTTTAGAAGCTGATGGTTCTTTGGGTAGATCAGAAGTAATAAGAGAAATAGATTCTAAAGGTGTTAAGGTTAATAGTGATCTAACAGTAGAAGGTCTCAAAGGTCTTACTATTCCAAAAGAAGGTATAGTTGTTTATGATAGATTGAGATATAACCTTAAAGAGTATGATAAGAATGGAAAAGCAACTGGCCTAGTATATAGTGAAGCATTAATACCAGCACACTCAAAAGAAGTATATGAACAGATTAGTGAAAAAGGTGGTGCTATACCAGAGGTGGTTGCAAAAATGTTTGGTGTTAGAATTCCTTCACAGGATAAGCATTCTGCTATAAATATTAAAATGGTTGATTTCTTACCAGTATATTATGGTTCATCAGCAGTATTTCCTGCTGAATTGGTTGAAGTATCTGGTGCTGACTTTGATATTGATAAGCTATACACACAAATAAAAGATTACTATTATAACTCTGAAACAAAAACTTTTGATGCTTACGGTGAAACAAAAGGAAGAGAGTTCCAAGACTATGTTGCTTATATCAACAAAAAGGTAAATGAAGATACTATTTATTCTGAGGCAGTAAAATCTTTTGATAGACAAGGGTCAAGGTTAGATGATTCTGCTGAGACACTTGATTTAAATGATTTAGGTTGGTCAGACAGAAGTATAAAGGCAATACAAAGATTAGGCTTGCCTAAAACTCAACTTGAGTATGCTAAATATAAAGGTGAATATGGTGAGCCTTATAGTGCACCACTTGATAACCAGATTTTAGATTATAGAATTAACTTACTTGGTAATGAAGGTATGCAAGATATTTCTACAACACCTGCGGCCTTAGCAGCAGTAGAAGCAGCATATAATAACTTAAAATCTTTGGCTTCTAAATACGTTGAGAGCAAGAGTGCAGATAATGTGGATGTAGATGATATATATGGTAAGACACTATCATTTGAAAATAATAAAGGTGCTGCTATTGGTAGAGCTGTATCTCCTAACTTATACTTAAGTTTATTAACTGAGTATGGAATACAGTTAGATCCAAGAGTTCAATTTAGTTTAAACGGTAAATTTTATAAAGGGTTTGATACGCTAGAAGTTAGAGATGGTCAAAGAAAACAAGATGTAATATCATCTATAGTTACCATGTTAACAGATAATGCAAAGTTCAACTATGTAGCTAAACTTGGTATGCATAAACAAGCAGTAGCTATTGCTACAACTATGGTTGCTATGGGTGTACCACTTGAAGATGCAGTACTACTATTAAATACAAAAATAGCAAGAGATCTATTTGATAAAGCTGCTAACAAAAAACAAAAGTTTGATAAAGGGTTTGCAGCTCTTATAAAAGATAGAATCTTAGATGTTAATATAGATTTGAATACAAAAGGTCTTGCATATAAAGATGTAAATGAAGATATGCTAGCTGCTAACGTGGAAGGAGAAACTTTAGAACTTAGAAATGAAAGAGAAATTCTAAGCATTTTATATAAAGTTGCTTCTATATCTCAATTTGCAGGAAAATTAGAAGCACTTACTGGAATATCTGGTAATGGTATTGGTAAGAATTTGTCTGACATAGAAGAGAAAATTGATAAGTTTGAAGAACTAGGGTTAAGACCTTCAGCCTTAGAAGTACCACCTTTATTAGATATTACACCAATTCTTCAAGATAGCTGGGTAAGCTCATCTTTAGAAGTATTTAATCAACTTGCAGATGAATTAATACCTGTGACATTTATTACAGGAACAGATGTGATGAATGAATTCTATGATAAGTTAGCTGTAAGTTTTGATACAGACAATTTAGCATTTAATAATGATGTTGAACAAAGTATAAAAAGAGATTTACTTTCTTACTTTACTATAAAGGCATACAAACATAATGTAGGTAACACCAAAGAAAAAGAAGCAGGAACACTTACAAATGCATTAATTTATCCTGGAGGTAATTTTAATATTTATACTGCAGTAAATAGATTAAAAATTTCTGACCCAAATAACTTTTTCTTAAATCAGTTCTTGCAAGTATTACCAATACAAAATGAAAACAACAGATCAGGTTTAAATTTATTACAGGCTAATACCTGGAGAAAGTTGAATAAATTACAAAAGATAGATCTTCAAACTTCCTTTGCAAAGTTATATGGTGATCCAGCTACAAGAGCAGATGCAATGACTATTGTAAATTATATAATGGTAAAAGATGGATTACAACTTAAGAGTGGTACTTTATTAGATGCTATATCTCCTTTTGTTATTGATGGTTACTTAACTCATATCAATACTGTAAAAGAAACATTTTTAAATGATAGAGGTTATGAAGAAACTTTTGGATTAAGCAAGGAAGAATTATATAATGAACTAGAAGATGGATATTTGTCATCTAACGTTACAGGACCTAAACTTAAACAAGTACAGATTTTTGAGTCTGATGTAGAGAAACAAGTTAGAGGTATGAGAGGATCATTAACAAATGATAAAGCAGCATTTATATCTACAGCAGATCCAAAACAAGAAAACTTTGACTTTGAAGATCAACCTAAGTATATTAGAGTGGTTAACACAGTTCAGGATCTTGCCAAAGGTTTTGATAAAACAAGTTATCTAACGTTTAAAATAGAACCTTCTGAAAATGCTAGATCATATAGATATAATCTTATTGAGACTATGGGATCTAATTATCAAAATGGTATTGGGTTTATGTTTGGTGAGCGTGATACTTACAACCAAGTTAAATACAACATCCAAAATAAAGAAGAGATTGGTTATGGAACAAATGAATTTGCGGGTGTTGATAACAGTTTTGAACCTTCAGAAAGTGCCTTACAAAATATCCAGTTTAAAAATAATACATCTGTTTCAGCAAAGATATTAAGTAATGATAGAGCTGATATAGTTGCGGATGAAAACTCAGTGGGCATTATAGATGAAAGTGATGGTGCAATAAATATTAGTCAAGCTGGACTAAATGATTTATTAGGATTAAAACCAGAAGAAGTTGTAGATCAAGCTGAGAATGTAGAGGAAGCTAAAGTTAGTATACCTGAAGTTTCAGAACAAAAGGCTGAGCAATTAGATTTGCTTGAAGCTGAATTACAAGATAAGTATCCTGCAATTACTGAATTTTATAATAGTATATTTGCATTAGGCTTTACAAATGCTGAGGTTTTACAAGATCAAGAAATGCTTGAGAATAATAGTCTAGGAACTTTAGAGGATATGGTAGAGGCATATGAAGGACCAACAACAGATTTTGCAGATGAAGAATCCTTTATAGATAATATTAAAAGATGTATATTAGGTAAATAAATTAAGATGAGTAGATGTCATAATAAAAATACAGTAGAGTATCAAGCATTAAAGAATGTTTATAAAACTGATTTGGTAACAGGTAATGTTATTGATCAGTATCAAGCATTTAATAATACTGAGTCTATACCTACTACTGAGCAGGCAGCAGATCTTTTAAGAAAAAACAAGATTGCATTTAACCTTAAGCAAAGAGACTTTGGTGAAGCATTATTGAATAACCTTAGAAGACAAAGTATTATACACAGCTATAATGGAGAATACTATATTGTAAACACAAACCCAGAAACTTTAGCTACAGATAAAGATTTGATTCAATCAAACATAGATAGATTATATGAATACCTAAGTGTAAATAATATATCTAGAGACTCTGTAGTATTAAGAAAAACAGCAAAGACATATGCTGTTAGTATTGACTCAAGCTTATTTAGTAATAAAGATATGCTTGAGGTTTCAAGATCTTGGGATACGCCTAGAGCAAGAAAGGTTGTTATGCACCTAATGAAGATGTTCCCTGATATTAATGTAAAATTAATGTCAGTTAAGGAAGCAAAAGAAATCTATGATCTTCTACCTAATCAAGTACCTTTTAATAAAGTAAATTCTTTTTACTATCAAGGTTATGCTGTACTTATAAAAGGAAGAGTTACAGATGAGACGGCTATAGAAGAAATCTTACACCCTTTTATTGATGCTATTAAAATTGATAACATTGCTTTGTTTGAAGGATTACTGGCAGAAGCTAAAAGAAACTTTCCAGAGTTAACACAGCAAATAATAGATTCATATAATAAAGACAGAAAGTTTACTGCAGAGGATAGAGACATTGAAGTTTTAACCCAAGCACTATCTAGACATTTTAATAATGAGTATGAAAAAACACCAACTAGAAGATTCAAACAATTAATTACAGATCTTTTAGAATGGTTTAAGAATATTATAGTCAATCTTCAACAGGCTATGACTGGTGTAATTAGTGTAGATAATATATCTCCTAATGCAACACTTACTGACATAGCAAAATTATTAAACACAGAAGGTATTAGATTTGATTACCAGGTTCCCAAAACAGGAAAGGTAAGATATAGTCTAAGCCCAGAGAAAAAGAAAATTGTTAATGTTGCAAAGTCTCAAGGTAGAGATATACAAAACAGAACAATAGATAGACTATTCCATAATGTTAGTGAGAGTAAAAACGTTTCAGATACTTTGTCTGGTTCAAGACAATTAGAATATAATTCAGAAGATCTTGTTATTTTAAACAAAGAAGATGGTAAATTTTATAATTTATCTGATGACCCATCAAGCAGAACTCCTTATATATCTGCCAAAGAAGCCGTGGGTATTAAAGAAGATCAAGGTACTAAAGCATTAAGAGGAGATGTAAAAATTATGCTTGATGCTATAGCTGGAGCAAAAACATTTGCAGATATAAAAGATCAACTATCAAATATAGATGAAGCAATAGCAGAGCAAACATTTAATAATATAGTAGGTCAGATTGAAACCATTAGAGAACCTAGAGATGTTCTCTTAACCAATGTTGTGTTTCATGATAAAGCAACTCAAATTGCAGCTCAGGCAGATATAGTTCTCATTACTGAGTCAGGAAAATTTAAAGTGTTACAAGTTCAAATGCATAAAGATACTGTTGTAACTACAGATCCAAAACGTTGGATACAAAGTTTAACAGGTGTTGCAAAAGCTGCATATGAAAGAACAAGCCCATACTATACCACAAAAGTAGAGATAGATAAAGATGGATTGTATAGTCAGGTATCTGGTGAAACTTCATTAACGCAGTATGTACAAGACTCTCTTGAATTAAATATTATCAGAAGGCTTGTTGAGAACATGGGTTATGAAATGGCTTATGGTGAGGATTCTTTAGTTAGTCTACATACAAGCTACAAAGGAAACAAACTTAAGTTTAATGGTCATGGTAATCATGCTACTATGCAAAATCTTGATAAGGTTGATATGCTAATCCCTGATGCAGATGTTTTAGCTAAGCAAGAAGAAATTGATCAACAGGTTATTAAAGATGCAGAAGAACAAATATATAAGACTGAACAACAGATAGATGAGCTTGAAGGACAAGCAGAAAATATAGACCCAGCAGAATATCCTGCACTAAGTACTATAGCAGGAGCTCTAGAAAGCTATGAAGTTGCTCTAATTGAAAAACAAAAAGCATTTGATCTAGCGCAGAATAATGTCTTTATGGACAGACAAGGAGAAGAAGCTAGAGAACAGATAGCTAGTACAATAGGAATGATTAGTGTAGCTAGAGCAGAAGGTCCTGTAGCTAGATCAACTGTATATACAAGATTACTTCAAGATGCTCTTAGACAAATGAAGTCTTTCTCTGCATATATTAATGATCCAAAAAACTTATCAGATCCTAAGTATATAAACTATGTATTAAACTTTCAAAGGTTCTTAGAAACTTTTGAGGGTCTGTATGAAATAACTGACAATAAAGAACTTAATGCAACTCAAAGATCTCTAGTGAGTAGCATGGAAATAGAATTAAGAAAGCTCTTAGGTACTAAAGTTGTAAGCAAATCAGGGAAAGGTCAAGGATTAGTAAATGACGCAATCTTAGATTATGTAGAAAAAGTAATTAAAGATTATGCTTTTCAAGGCACAAAGAAAGATGAGGATGTAGTAATACAATCTCATGGTGGAATGGAATTTACACTTGCTGATCTTAGATCTTTAGTAAGAGATTTAGCACCAGACATCAGCAAAACAGACCTATATAGTAGAGACTTATCTACAAATAAAGATGCTATTCTTGCAACTATGGACAAGATAGTAAAGTTCCAGAGACAAGAGTTTTTAGATAGAGTAGAAAAAAGAGAGAAAGAATTACTAACTGCAGGTCAAACTCTTCAAAGGCTATCACCTGAAAAGGATGTTAACAAGCTATATGATTGGATGTTAGAGTATGATGAGAATGGTGACTTTACAGGTCTATATGTACAACGTATAGGTCAGGAGTATAATACAATGAAGCAAGAGCTCCGTGGTGTACTTTATGATGAAAATGGAAAACCTTATGAGTATTACCCTATATATTCTTTAGAAAATGCTAATCCAAAAGAAGTAGAGTTTAATAAAGACCTTTATCTTAAAAAGAAAGCATTTAGAGATTTTATGTCACCAGAGTCATATGAGAATGGTGAATTAGGATCAGGAAGATATCATCAGTATAAGCAAGAGTTTATAGATGCTAGAAAAAACTTTGAGTATTTCCAACCGTATAGTAATGGTGAAGGTGGTAGATGGGTAAAGAAAAGAGGTGCTGATAATGTTGCATACAATGCATTTAGAGCAAAGTACTACCAAGAAGTTTCTTATACTAAGATGTACCAAAACAATGGTAACCCAACTGGTGCCATTAAAGAAAATCAAAAATATCCTGATGCAGTAAAACCTGAATATGTAGAAGTAAAAGATAGCTACATAGACCCAAAAACAGGACAAGAGAAAAGCTTGTTAAGTGAAAAGTATCAAGCAATTATGAATCCTAAAGATGCATTAGGAGAAGCTAGAAAGGCATACTATGAAATGTTTGTTAGAAACTATGAAGAGTTACTAGACAAACTACCAAGAGCAACAAGAGGTCAGATGCTAGGTAAGGTACCTATAGTTAGAAATAACTTTGCAGATGAAGTAAAGGCTAAACCTTCTTATTTTGTAAAGCTTATACCTAATTTCTTAAGAAGCATTAAGAACTTATTTGTAGAAACATCAGAGCAAAAAATGGTTCTGGTAAATAAAGAAGGTAATCTAGTTGACACATTACCAGTATTTTATACAGGTAATGCAAGAGCAGAAGATGCTTTAGAAGTTGTTTATAATAAACTAGCAGATTTAAAAGCTAAAAGAGTTGATGGTGCAATAACTGCAAATCAATATGCTAAAGAAAAAGCAAAATTACAAGCACAAGCAGTAAAGTTGAGATCTCAACCTACTCTTGGTGAGATAAGTACTGATATGACTACCAGCTTATTGAAGTTTTCAAAAATGGCAGAAAACTTTGAAGTTATGGGAGAAGTAGAAGGTACATTACAAGCCATGGTTAAGGCTATTGAAATGAGAACTTATACTACACCAGACTCAGGATCTTTACTTGCTAAAGCTTATGACAAAGCTAAAGGTTTTGTAACTCAAGAAACTGGTAAGAAAAATTATCAAGGATTACAAAGTAATGCTGCAAGAAGAGCACATCACTATATGAAAATGGTGTACTATGATAATGCAGAAGTTACAAAAGGTGCTGTAGATAATATTACTAATGCAGTAATTAACTTATCATCTCTTACATATGTTGCATTTAACATCTTTGGTAATATTAATAACGCAACTTTAGGTCAGGTTAACAACTGGATTGAGGGTATTGGTGGATTATATTTTACACCAAGAGCCTATGCAGATTCAGAAAAAGAATTTTTAACTAAAGCAATGCCTAACCTAATAAGAAGAACCGGTTATGTTACTGGTGAGCTTGCAGATTTAGCTGGGCGTGTTGCAACTTTAAATACTTTACAACTTAAGAAAAGTGATTATGATGTAACTAAACCTGTAAGTAAATGGGAATGGTTAGTTGATTACTTTAGAATGATGGATGCAGCAGCAGACTTACGAGAAGTTGCAGGAGGAGCCGAGTCAGGAACAATATGGGAAAGATTTACTCAGCTTGGTTATTCATTCAACCAGGGTGCTGAATACATGGTACAGAGTAAAGTTGGTATGGCTATATTAAAGTCTACTATGATTAAAAATAGTAAGACAGGAGAAACTTTAAGTTTAGATGAAGCATTTGATTGGGATAGATCAACAGGAGAAGGTAAACTGCGTGAAGGGTTTGATACTGTAATAGACTTTAGAACTAAAGAAGAGTTTGCTTATGACAGAACTTATTTTAAAAGATTAAGAAATAATATACGTGAAGTAAATAAACAAATACATGGTAACTATGCTAGAGAAGATAGAATGGTAATACAGGCTAACTTCTTAGGTAAAATGATTGCACAGTTCCACAAATGGACAATGCCTGCATATAGAGCTAGATTCCAAGGTATGTACTACGATGCTAACTTAGGTTGGTTAGAAGGTAGATATATGTCTTTAATGAAGTTTATAAATTTTGTTGTTGGTAAATCAGCATTAGGTTTAAGAGCTGGAAAAACTTTAGGGTTAAAAGAATTAGGTTCTGAGTTTAAAAAAGAATTTGGCTTAACTGAAATGGGTGAATATAGTGAAGAAAAAGCCAACATGGTTCTTAAAAATGTATATAGATCATTAGGAGAAGCAATGATTATTATGGCAATATATGCAATCAACTCAATGCTACGAGGTGGAGATCCAGATGATGATGAGCTAACTAAAAAACTTAAGAACTGGGGTAAATATCAAGCAGACAGAACCTATAAAGAAATGATTTTATTTGTTCCTATTCCTGGTCTTGGTGGTCTTCAACAAACATATCAAATGGCAAAGACACCAATAGCAGCAACAAGAACATTAGGTGAATTTGGTGAAGCATTAGAAATAACAACTATGACTGGAGTTAAATCTCTTACTTTAACAAAAGATGAATTTGCTGATGACTCTAGTGTTGTGTATCAAAATAGACCTAGAAAAGGTCAACTTAAGCTATATAAAAACTGGGCTGACGTGATTCCACTGATTTACACAATTCAAAAATGGGGCACGTTTGATAAACTTGACAACTTCTACATTAAATAAGACAAATTTACAGGTTTAATCCTTTTCTGTTTAAATAAGAATAGTTATATTATAGTATAAACCAACAGTACAGCATGTCTAATTTAAAATGTAAATATGAAATCATATTTAAAACTAGTACTGTTTATTGGTTTATTTTTAGCATCTACTGGTGTTAATGCACAAGATGGCTTCTTAAAAGGATTGTATGAAGACTTTCTTAAGTATGGAACTGTATATGGAGCTGGTGATATACGTAATTCAGTAGAACCAGCACAACGTTTATACTTTGTACGTACAAATCCTAATGGCAGTTTATATGATATTCCTGTTGTAGAAGACAATACTGTAGAATTCCCCTTTGATTATAGATATGGTTTTGGTATCCGTAAACTTGCAAGATTTGGCTATGAAAGAAAACCAAGAAACTTTTATGATGGTACTGAATCTCAACTTGCATTTTCTGCACCTACATCAGCATTCCAAGGTTTAGAATATCAATTTCACTATGAAAAAGAAAGATGGAGAGGTGAGCATTTCCAAAATCATAGATACTTTTTAAAACATACAGGTAAATACCATATAATTAAAGCTGAGTCAAGAGAGGTAGGAAAAATAAATCTTAACTTCCAATCAGCAGAAGCAAGATTAAGATTACCTATAGGAAAGAAATTTAGTTTATCTGCCGGTGCAATCTACCGCACCCATGAGCGTGCCTATGGATACAATCCAATTGAAATATGGTTAAATGAAACTGATGAATCTGGTGATGCACTAAACCCATGGTGGACTCTTGGTTATGAATATGGGTTTGAAGATGAACTTGTTGAGCATACTAATACTGCTACAGGAGAAACAATGTATCACTGGTGCTGGAGAGATCCAGAAGGTAATATTGTAGCATATACTGATGAGCAGTTTAGACGCACAGTATTTACAGACTTAATGAATAGATATAATAGAGAGCAATGGGATATGTTAGATGCATTTGCTGAAATTGCTCCTGTAGTAGGATTTGATTTTTACCATTATAAAGCCAATTTCTGGATGCATGCATATGCAAACTGGATATTACCATATCATCATTATATAGCAGGAGATGAAGACTTTAGCTACTTACACAGAAATAGCTGGGGTAAAGGTGGTCACAATAATTTATTAGAAGGTGAGCAATGGTCTGATTACAACTTTGGTGTAAACTTTGGATGGAAAGTTGGTAAAAATTTAGGTGTATTCATTGAAGGTGAATATGCAAAGATGTGGGACAGTGAATTATTTAATTCATCTGTAGGACTTAATTATACATTTAGATAAAATGAAACAGAAAACAAACGAAGAAATATTAGCTAAAATAGAAATAGATAAAATTGAGGCTAAGAGCACAGCAAAAGAAATAGCATCAAAGCATTTAGGCAAGCATGCTATAAATTATATAACAATATTAGTTGTAATAGGTGTAATAAGTTCTACAGCTTTAGAAGGCGGGGCACTAACAGCAGTTATTGGTTTGGTATCTACAGCAGCAATGGCACTGATAGG
>Ga0098074_1000200_pt1 | contig 50567 bp, 57 predicted proteins | sample 32_taG_FD_75064 | JGI IMG/M metagenome (GOLD analysis project Ga0098074, IMG submission 75064) | Marine viral communities from the Gulf of Mexico - 32_GoM_OMZ_CsCl metaG | ecosystem: Environmental > Aquatic > Marine > Oceanic | place: Atlantic Ocean: Gulf of Mexico | collected 2015-07-12 | reverse complement strand
AGCTTTGCTAGGTATTCATGCGAACAAACCTTTTCACTTACCCACTTGTGAGTACAGTGATCAGGAATTTAAAGATGCATTTGATGCAGTGTCTTTAAACAGAAGAGTATTTCTGCTTGATCACTTTGGTTCTTGGGATATCGATAAGCTGGTATCTCGTGTTCGATATATGGCAAAAGGACTTGAGTGTAAGTTCATCTTTCTTGATCACGTTAGTATCGTTGTGAGTGCAGGAGATCAGGGAGATGAGAGACGTGCCTTAGATGAAGTCATGACTAAGCTTCGAATGCTTGTTCAAGAATTAGATATTCACTTAGGAGTTGTTACACATCTAAAGCGTGTTCAGAATAATGGACATGAAGAAGGAGGCGTTGTTTCTCTTTCTCATCTTCGAGGCAGTGCTGGAATAGCACAGCTAAGTGATATGGTCATCTCATTAGAACGAGATAGTCAGAATGAAAATGCTGATATACGAAACACTACTCTTGTTCGCGTTCTTAAAAATAGATTCAGTGGTGATACTGGACCTGCCTCTTATCTTCAGTATGACAGGACTACTGGAAGACAGTTTGAAGTAGATGGTCTTCCTCAACCTGAAGATGATTCAGATGATCAAAAAACAGCAACTAGCTTTCAACCAGTAGCAGACATAGATAATCTCTAAGAATGAAAATTCTACTCGACATAGAAACAGATAGTTTATATCCATCTGTTATTCATTTAGCTGTTGCGAAACAACTAAATACGAATACTTATGTCTCGTTTGGTGGGCCGAATGGAAGACCAATGAGTGAGCTTCCTGCTTATCTAAATCAAGCAGAAAAGATCATCATGCATAACGGTCTTTCATTCGATCTACCGTCTATAAATAGATTGCTAAACTGCAACATATCCTATTCAAAAGTTATAGATACTCTTCTTCTTTCTCAACTACATAATCCAATCATTGATCGAGGTCATTCTCTTGGAGAATGGGGTGAGAGATTTGGATTGATGAAGATGGACTTTAATGATTGGTCTAACTACTCTCCAATGATGGAAGAGTACTGCAAGCGTGATGTAGACATAACTGAAAAGCTTTACAATCATTTTGTTAAACATGCTTCTGACTTCTCAAAACGAAGCGTTGATCTAGAACATGCTGTTCGAAGAGCCATAAACATTCAAGAGGATACTGGATTTTATCTTGATATACAGGCCGCAACTCTTCTTCTTTGTGATCTAAGTGACGAATCATTTCTCATTGAGAAGAAAATGCAGGAGACATTTGAGCCTACAATACTGCCTCGAAAAAGAATACCAGATAAGGTAGTTCCCTTTAATCCACAAAGCAGACAACAGATAGCTGATCGCCTTGTGAAGAGAGGATGGAAGCCTACTGAGTTTACCGAGAAGACAGGCAATCCCATTGTAAATGAAAAGACATTGAGTCAGTGTCCTCTTCCAGAAGCAAAACAGTTAGTTAGATACATGCTTCTGAAGAAAAGAGAATCACAAATTAAATCTTGGATGAAGGTAGTTAATCCAGATACAAACCGTGTTCACGGAAAAGTAATTACCATTGGTGCTGTGACAAATCGAATGACACACAACAGCCCTAACATGGCTCAAATTCCTGCAGTCTATTCTCCTTATGGAAAGGAATGTCGTAGCTGTTGGACTGTAGAGGATTCAGAGAACTACAGACTAGTAGGTGCAGATAGCTCTGGTCTGGAGCTTAGATGCCTTGCTCACTACATTCAAGACGATGACTATACTCGTGAGATATTAGAAGGTGATGTTCATACTGCAAATCAAAAGGCTGCAGGTTTAGACAACAGAGATCAGGCAAAGACATTTATCTATGCGTTTCTCTATGGAGCAGGTGCGGCAAAGATCGGTCAAGTAGTAGGAGGTTCTTCATCAGAGGGGCAGGTTTTAATTAATCGTTTTCTTGATAGAATGCCCAAGCTTTCTAGATGGAGAAATCAAATCATCGAAGAGGCTACATCTTCAGAAAAAGTAAAAGCAATTGATGGACGCTATCTTCACGTAAGAAGTTCTCACTCTTCAGTTAATACTTTACTTCAAGGAATGGGTGCAATTGTCTGTAAAGATTGGCTAACTCAGATAATGTCCCTAGTAAAAACAAAAGGTTTAGATGCAAAGCCTGTCGCAAATGTACACGATGAGGTACAATTTGAAGTACATAAAGAGGATGCGAAAGAGTTTTCTTCTTTGACTCGACAGGCAACTAAACAGACAGAAGAAAATTTATCAGTTAAGTGTCCTCTAGACAGCGAATCAAAGATAGGATTAAACTGGTCGGAGACTCACTAAGATGTACGAAATGATAATTACTCATGAGATGAGAAAGTCTGCTGAAGATTCAGCAAAGAAACTAGGTCGTCTCAAAAACTCTATATCAAAAGGTAAAGGAAATCATGTTGGTTTTCTAGGAGAGTTAATGGTTGCTGCTTATCTCAACGGTAACTGTAAGATTGCAAACACCTATGATTACGATCTTGTTTTACCAGACGGCACTAAGATAGACGTAAAGAGTAAAACTGCAAAAGTAAAACCTCTAGCCTATTACGAGTGTAGCATAGCCGCTTATAATACTAGGCAAGACTGTGACTACTATGTGTTCTGTCGTGTTCTTTCTGATAAATCTAAAGGCTGGATTCTTGGATTTGACTCGAAGAAAAACTTTATGAATACCGCTAAATTTTTAAAGAAAGGAGATATAGATGGGGACAATGATTATATTGTTCCAGCCGATTGTTATAACAAACCGATAAAAGATTTGATGCCGCCAAAAAAACTTCTTGACATGGCCGATGCGGCTGAGTATGTTGGCTCTGGCTCCTCATATCGGAGCATCTCGTAACTACTGAAACCAAACTGAAACTGATCGAAACAAAGGAACTTTAAGAAAATGGCAGTGATATCTGGAAAAGCATACTGGGCTAAAGTCTATCAACCACAGGCTTCCAAGTTCTCTCCTGATGACTTTCGCTACTCAATTGACGTAGGTAATCTTAATAAGAAAAATATTGGGATTGCGGAAGAGCTAGGATTAGAAGTTAAAACTGATCAAGCTGAAGAAGGAAAGCCTTACTCAGGACAACGAGGTCAGTATGTCACTCTTCGTAACTATGCAAAGAGTCGTGACGGTTCTGATAATCCTCGGCCTCGTGTGGTAGATGCTCAGACTAATCCCATGACCAAGCTTATTGGTAATGGTTCTAATGTAAATGTTCTTTTTGATGTGTCGCCTTATAAGGGTGGACCTCGTAAAGGACAGAATGGCTTCTATCTGAAAGGAGTTCAGGTAGTAGACCTAGTAGAGTATGAAGGTGCAGGAGACAGTGGTGGAGGTTTCTCTGCTGTTGAAGGTGGGTACACTGAAGAACCTGCTCCTTTTTAATTGAATAGAACAGAGCGGGGGTTTTTCTTTCTCCTTACCCTGCTCTGTTCAACTAGAGGGAAGCCACTATGACCGCCAGCTTTGATTATCTCCTTAATGATCTTGAAACCCTTTGGGATAAAGGGTTAGAACCTTCTAAAGAAGACTTAGAAGAGTTCGGGGAGAATGTTAAAAAAGCTGTAGTGGCTTCCCTCACTCGTTCCAATACTGAAGAAGGCGAAAGAGAAGTTGTTCGAATGTCTTCGATAGGTAAGCCTCTTCGTCAGCTTTGGTACTCCAATCAAGAGAAAGAAAAATCTGATACAGAAAAGTTTTCTTACTCTACTCTTCTTAAATTTCTTTACGGTTCAATCATTGAAGAACTTCTTGTTCTATTAGTTAAAACATCAGGACACTCCGTCACTGATCAGCAAGAAGAGCATAATGTTAAGGGTGTATTAGGACATTCAGATGGTCGAATAGATGGAGTGTTGGTTGACTTTAAGTCTGCCTCTGGACGATCTCTTTTAAAATTTAAAAATGAAACTCTTTTCTTTGATGATCCCTTTGGATACCTAGCACAGATTAGCGGATATGCGGAAAAGAATAAGGACAGTCGTGCTGCTTTTGTTGTCTTAGATAAACAGAGTGGTGAGATTGCTATAATGAATATTGACAGAAATCAAATGATGGATGTTAATAAAAGAATTGATGATGTTAGAAACGCACTAGCTAAAGATACTCCACCTGATCTGTGTTATTGGGATGAGGAAGATGGTAAGTCAGGTAATCGAAAGCTATCTGTAGGATGCTCGTACTGTTCTCATAAGACTAAATGTTGGCCTAATCTGAGAGCGTTTAAATATTCTAACGGAACACGCTACTTAACTGTAGTTGAACGTGAGCCTAATGTCGAAGAGGTTTTCATTGAGCAAACGCAGTAATCAATACGGCAAGCGCAGTGGTAAATTTAGATCAAACTTTGAAAGGACAGTTGCAGAAGATTTAGATAAGAGAAAAATTGAATATGAGTTTGAACCGTACACAATTCCGTACATAATTCCAGCCAAAGACAGAACCTACCTTCCTGATTTTATTCTTCCTAACGGAATTGTAATAGAGTGCAAGGGTTGGTTTAACGTAGCTGATAGACAGAAGATGCTTTATGTAAAGAAGTGTAATCCTGACTTAGATATTCGTTTTGTTTTGATGTCTCCAAACTCTACTATTTCTAAAAAAAGTAAAACAACTTATGCAATGTGGTGTGATAAACATGGTTTTCTGTGGTCGGATAAAGTGGTTCCAAAAGAATGGCTGAGAAAGAAGAAAAAGAAACAGAAGAATTTATCTTAAATGAGTCTGATGGCTTTGATTTTTTTTGGAGTGACTTATCTTTTGACCATACAAATCTAGAAGCAACAGAGAACGAACAAGCATCTAGTCCAGAAAGAATGTTATTTATTGCAGTCTTTATTCAAAGCTTATTGGACGCTACAAAAGAAGCATACAAAGGAGAACCTCTTGAATCCGTTAACAACAGACGTGCCGCTCATAAGTGGTTTAGTTTACCAGCTTGTGTAACTGCTTCTACGTTTGAGCCTATCTGTGAGCTTGCTGGTATTGATCCAGATTACGCACGTCGATACTACAAGAAAGTTCTTGACGGAGATGTAGAATTTCCTTATCGTAGAATTAACGTACTCATTAACGCATCAAAGGATTGAAAGTGATGATGGCTTATTACAACGTATATTACGACGGTCGTTTAATGGCACAGGGTGTTCGAGCATCTTCTGAAGACGATGCCATTGAACAGATTTACATGAGAACAGGAGGCGCAAGTGCATATACAGGAAAAGCCCATAGGCTTTACACTGCGTCACGTTGTTTCTAATGAAGTATAAAGACTGGAAGAAGTTACAAGATGCACATGATGCAGCCATAACCGTAATGGAAAAACCAGAGGAAGGTGAAGACGAGATACTATACATGACGAAGCCAGATAATTATAAAAAGTTTGATGACGTTTCTAGACCTGCTCATTACAATAGAAATGGTATTGAAGCAATCAAAGCAATTGAAGCAAGCATGTCTCGCGTTGAATTTATGGGATATCTAAAAGGACAGATATTTAAATACCTTTGGAGGTACGGTTATAAAGGCACTCCTAAGAAAGATTTAGGAAAAGCTAAATGGTATCTTGACTATCTTTATGAAAAAATTGAAGGCATGTCTGAAAAAGAAATCTCTAAGATGTTAAAAAACCTTGACTAAATTATTAACTTTGCCTATCACTTTATCTACTGATAATATAACTGTTTCACCCTGAAAGAGGAGCTATAAATAATGTCGTACAAATTAAATCCTACACCTAAAGGAAATTATTTAGCATCTCATTCAGACTCTTTGAAGCTTGTAAAAAACATCGAACATTATTGGCACAGCAGAGGCTATATGAAAGTTAAAGCTTGGGTGGAAAAACAAGTTCTTTCTAACTACACTCGACCTATCTACATCGTCCGGTCTAATTTATCCTACACCGCACCTATTTCTTAAACTACATTTATAAAGGAGAAATGACATGGCTACGTTCCGTAGCAATGAAAACCCCATGTTTCGCTCAAAATTTAGCGAGGACATTTTCAAACAGAAATATGCACATCATGGATGTGAGACTTGGGATGCTTTGTCATCTACGCTTGTTGATGACGTTTGCCAAGAATATCTTTGTAAAGAAGACAAGGATGAACTAAAAAGAATAATAACTGATTTAAAGTTTATTCCCGGTGGAAGATATTTATATTATGCTGGTCGAGATAATAAGTTCTTTAATAACTGTTATCTGTTAAAAGCAGAAGAAGATACTCGTGAGGACTGGGCTAACATTTCTTGGAAAGCTGAATCATGTCTGATGACAGGTGGTGGAATAGGAGTTGACTATTCTGTTTATCGTGAGGAAGGACGCCTTCTAAATGGTACAGGAGGCCTCGCCTCTGGCCCTATTCCCAAGATGCAGATGGTCAATGAGATTGGTCGCAGGGTAATGCAGGGAGGAAGCCGTAGGTCTGCTATCTATGCCAGCTTAAACTGGCAGCATCCAGACATAGATAAGTTTCTTTCGAGTAAGAACTGGTATGACATGCCTGTAGGAGATACAGGATTCAGCATAGGTCAGGTTAAAGAACAAGACTTTAACTACACTGCTCCTTTAGACATGACCAATATCAGTGTGAACTACGATACTGATTGGCTTCTTAATTATTGGAGAACAGGAGATGTTGGGGATACTTTTAGGAAGAATATTCGACAAGCCTTATCAACAGCAGAACCGGGCTTTTCATTTAACTTCTTTGAAAAAGAAAATGAAACATTACGCAACGCTTGTACTGAAGTCACGTCAGCAGATGATTCGGATGTTTGTAATCTTGGCTCTATTAACATGGGTCGTATTGACAATCTTGCAGAGTTTTCAGACATAGTTGAGTTAGCTACTAAGTTTCTTTTATGTGGCACATTACGTGCTAAACTACCTTATGATAAAGTTTATAAGACAAGAGAGAAAAATCGTAGGCTAGGTCTTGGTCTTATGGGCTTACATGAATGGCTGATTAAATCAGGTAATAAGTATGAAGTTACAGAAGAGCTTCATAAGTGGCTGTCGGTATACAAAGGAGTAAGTGATCACATCAGTTCTAAGTTTAGTAATACTCTTAACTGCAGTGCTCCTGTTGCTAATAGAGCGATTGCTCCTACAGGTTCCATTGGTATATTAGCTGGAACTTCTACAGGTGTTGAGCCTATCTTTGCTGTTGCCTACAAACGTAGGTATCTTAAAGGCGGTAATCGTTGGCACTATCAATATGTAGTAGACAGTGCAGCCCAAGAGATCATTGATCTTTATGGTGTTAATCCTGATAGCATTGAGTCTGCTCTTGATCTTTCTGAAGATTATAAAAGAAGAATAAAGTTTCAAGCAGATGTTCAAGACTATGTAGACATGTCTATTTCATCAACTATTAATTTACCTCAGTGGGGAAGCAAGTTTAACAATGAAGACATTATCGATGAGTTTTCTGATACTCTTGCTTCTCACGCTCACAGGCTGCGCGGTTTCACTGTGTACCCTGACGGGTGCAGGGGAGGCCAGCCACTTAGCCGTGTGCTTTACAAAGAAGCTGTAGAAAAACTAGGTGAAGAGTTTGAGGAGAGTGTAGAAACTCATGATATTTGTGACATCACTGGACACGGCGGTAGCTGTGGAGTATAACAAGTATTATGATTAGCTATCAAAATTATTGGAGCAGCGAGGAAGCCCTGTCGAATAAGTTCTGTGATGATCTTATCTTGCTTTCTCGTAATTTTATATCGGAAGATGCTACGACAGAAGATAAAGTAATTGATGACGATATTAGAAAAAGCAAGCTATCATGGATAGATGATGCAGACTTATCCGATATATTCTTCAAGTGTATGATCTTAGCAAATCAGGAAGCAGGTTGGAACTTCGATATCACAGGATGCGAGGTGATGCAGTTCTCAACTTACTATGAGGGAAACCACTACGGTTGGCATATAGATACTCTGGAACGTGAGATTATTCCTGAGAAAGTTCGTAAGCTCTCTTTAGTTGTTACTCTCAATGATGACTATGAAGGCGGTGAGTTTCAGTTTAGCTGGGGCAAGCCTTCAAAGTCTTACAACAAAAGAATTATAGATGTTCCTGAATTAAAAAAGAGAGGAAGCATTATTGTCTTCCCCTCTTATCTCTGGCATCGTGTTAAACATGTAACACGAAATGAAAAGCATTCTATTGCTCTGTGGGCTTATGGTCCTTCGTTTCGCTGATATCAACCATTGATACATCAGCCAGTTGAACTTCATAATTCATAATCTGTTCGTCTAACTTCTCACGTTGATATCGAAGAACTTCGAGCTTTTGCTCGATTGCTGCCTCTTTGTATTTGTTTGCCACACGCTCCGACATCTTAAAAGATTTCTCCATCTCCTTTGCAAAAGAAGAAGTATAAGAAGCGTAGTCATATGGTAGTGTTTTTGAAAAATAATTGATATGCATATCAACCTCTATTAGTTAAGCATTGATTTTATGTAAGCCTTTAAAAGCACTTACTATATTAATATAACACAAGACTCTTATTTTGCAACGCCTTTAAATTTTTCGAAGGTTCTGAGGCCTCCCAATCCCAACATTCCCATCAAGACAGGCATCATCTCTCCCATATCCATAGCAGGTAAATCCATTAAGTGTCCTGTTTGTGCAAGAATAAAATTAAGAATAGGAGTGATAACATACGTCCATGCGAGTGCAACTCCGCACGACCAGCCGATAAACGGTCTCCAACCGCTCACCCAAATAGAACGATGAGCCGCCTCAGTCTTGTTTATTTCTAGCTGACCCACATCAATCTTAGCGAGGTGTGCTGCTAGTTGCGACTCTATTTCTCGTTGAGCTTTTGCTTTAGCTTCTTTGTCTTCAGGCAGAAATCTTCCGACAATATCTGTTACAGCAGGAAGAATACTAGGTAAGAGTGCTTGTATCATTTCTTGCCAATCTTATTTTGAAAAGCGGTTGCACCAAAGTATGAGGCCACAAGACCACATAAAGCAAGATAAGCCATCTCCATAACAAGAGCTTTCTCGTATCTCTCAGGCCAGATTAAAACTGCCATAGTCATAGCTGTTATCAGAGTAAGAACAACCCAACACATTCTTCGTCTGTTAGATTGATATGCTTCTTTATCTGCAATATTTTCACTGTTTGACATTTTTAGCTCCAAACTTCTACTCTGGACTTTAGTCCTTTTTCATACTTTTCTAGTTCTTCAACTACCCATTCAGGAGTTTTGCATATATCACAACTGCAAGTCTTACAAACTTCTATCTCTCCATTTTCTTTGTCTACTTGCTTACGAAGAGAAGTCCAACAATGACGCTCATGACCACAGTTTTCGCATGTAATCTTAACACCTTCAGGAATAAATTTAAACATTAGGATGTGCTCCATTATGCATACGATACTGCCTATCTACATCTCGCTGCAGTTCTTTAATATTTGTTTTAATTTCTGAAATCTCTCTATTTTGAGCAGCTAGATTATCAGGACTTAGAATATCTTTAAAGACATTGAGTTGATTTCTAATAACACCTTGATGGCTTTCTAAATCATCAATTCTTTTATCTATAACTCTTAACCTTCTTTCTATGTCTAGCAGCGATTCTAGTATTGCTTTGATCTGCATCTTACCAACAGCGGCAGCACCAGCGACACTGAATATGATTCCACCAATCGTAATCAGAAACTTAATATCTATGGTTCCATCCATTTTAATATAAGCCTCTTGTTCCTGATTCTTTTAAATAAACGAGAAGAGCTATCATACCAATAAGAAATAAACTAACTCCTATAATTTTAACAGATTCGATTAATATTTTTTCCCACAGAGCTTTTTTGCCTAAAGCCCTTTGTAACTCTTCTTCTTTCTTCTTCTCTTTAGCCTTTCTGATTCTTTCTTTTTTCTCTTCAATTAATTTTTTCTGTTCCTCTAATATCTCATCCCATGTACCAGCACCGAACCTTCTATTTATTTCTATAGACAGCTTTTTAATCTCTTCATCATGCTGCTTCTCTGCGAGCTTAGCTGCTGCTACGTTAGCCAGTGATGTTTCATCTGAATCATCGCCGCCTATTCTAAGCTTTAAAAACTTTGCCCATTTATTATTTTTTAAATTCTTATTTTTTCGAGCATCTTTTACACGTCGCTTTGCTGCATTGTGCGTTGTAAATAGCTTATCAAGATGCCCTGCTATGGCACCTACATCATCAGCAGTTGCGAGAGCAGTCCTGACTCCGCTAACGGCAGACTTAACGGCGGCGAATCCACCTGTAATTGCCGCTAATGTAATCGGGTCCATTGAGTATACTCCTTTACGGAGTCATACTACTCCGCTTCGTTATTATCTAAGAGAGATATCAGATCATTTTTAATTCTATCTAGTTGCAGGTAGACAGCACTAACAGCTATTGATCCTGCAAACCAATCAGCGACTGCACCATCTTCTTCAAACGCAAGAAAGACTCCACCAACCATTTTATCATTTTCTTTGATAGATGAAAATATCTCTTCCATAGAAGAGACTAAACTTGCATGTGCGTCTTTAGTTTTTTGTTCTGATATGTTTTTATTTTGAACAGGAGAGATGGTAAAGTTAATAGGAAAATCTACAATATTACTATTATCGTCATCAGACATTCAATATTTCCTTCCAGTGTGGTCGAACATATCCTTTCTTAACTCTATCTCTCCAGATAGCTGCAACAAGCCCACCACAATGCATGTCAATTGTCATGTCAATAGTCTTATTATCCAGCATAGCTTCAATATCTTGAGCCATAGCAAGAAGCTCTCCTGTCACCCAGAACTTCTCTTCCTCGTCTCCGATTCCAACCTTGATCCATTTAGCACTGCCCGACTCTAACTTCTCTGTCTTATCTTCAGGCTCTCCCTCAATGCATCCATCAAATCCAAAGAGATCAAAGTTTCTAAATCCTAGTACATGAAATAAACCGACTGCTCTCGTAGCCGCACATGTTCCACCAGTGATCAACATAGTATCTCTGAGAGGAGGCCAGTGTTGAATAGCTTGCGAGAAAGCATCCCATCCATATGTGTTATCCGTCTTACTCAATAAGTAATCAACGACAGAAACATCTGTCATAGACGCTATAAAAAATTTAGTTTCTTTTGGAATCTTCTTAAAGAGATCACGGCGTTTCACTCCATGAGTAGACATTCCATCAATGGGTCTAGGATCGAGAACAATGCAGCCCCAAGGAGTAATACCTTCTTTCAATAGAATAGGAAGAGCATGTTTAACACAGACAACTAAAGCATTCTTTTCTTTAATTTTCTCCTTTAGCTTATCCATATTCTTTTTCAAAGATGGGCCAGCAGAGACAATAATCATATTCTCATCAGTAGGAGCACCAGTCTCCTTTATCCATCGATCCATCTTATTTTTATTTGCAGTGATGCTTTCCTGAATATACTCATCAGGCATAGAATCGTGCGGTTGAACCTTGATAGGTGTTCTGTCTTCTGTTGGAACAAGGAGCATCTCAGGAGGATCGTCAAGATTTTTATCACAGACAACCAGAGCAAAGTTTGTTATTCCTCCACCTAGTACTCGATCATTCGATCTTAAAATTTCTTTTCGATAATCAGGATCAACAAGATGATCGTATACGTGATTTGTTCCACACATTTCTGGATCGACTTCTTTACCTTCGGAGTCAGCAGTAAAGTAGTCATCAATAACAACAACAGGAATATGTTTTAGTTTAAGGTAATCAGAAGAACAAGTAGCGATGCTATGCCCACCGTCAATGTAAGCAAAATTAGGTTTAATGTTATGAGTGCTACAGAAATCATGATTGTGAACAAGGTTAAGAGTTTCTTTAGAATCTCCTGCAAAAAGACAGAATGTAAAAAACTTTCCATCTTCTCTTACTTTTTCTGCAAACTCAGTAAGTTTCTTTGTGACTTCTTCTTTTGTATGGTGAGCCTTTGTATTAAGTTCTGCTTTATCCGTTTCTTCTGTAGCGTAATCAAAAAGATCAAAACCAGTATAGTGAACAACATTCGATTTATTAAACGCCGCAGTTGCCATTTGTATAGCGCGATCACCATTCCACGTTCCTACTTCAAGAATATTATTACGCTCATAATAATCAATAATTGTATTTAAATACGCATACCTTTGTGGACCCATAGCTACTGTATCAACAGGCAATGCTCCATCATTCGCTTCCTTGTCGTACTTTAAGTTTCCTTTCTTGTGTTCGATGAACTTAGACAATCCGGTTGAAGCAAAGGCTGAGAGGTCTTGGCATTCTGAAGATAGATTATAAACATCTAATCCATGCTCTTCATGAATATTCATTAGACGTGTAAAGACAAATCCATCATGCCATTCTCTGTATCCAAAGACCTCATGACTTGTATACATTCCTCTGAAGTCTTGAAGAAACTCTAGAGCACGATTTGAATCTAGATTAAAGGAGAGAAAAGATGTCTCACTGTAATCTATTGCTGTTCTTCCTAAGTGAACTAATTCTGCTTCTACTGTAGGAATAGCGTACAGAGAAAGATCAGACCAGTCTAACTTATTATGAAAAACAGAATCAGCATCTAACCAAATTAGATATCCGTTATCAGGTGATCCTGTATCTCTTACCATAGAGAATGCTTGATTTGTAATAGCAAAAACTTTATTACAGAACTTCACTACATCCATACGATAATTGTAGCCGCCCTGCTGATCTCTGCCATCGAACTCAGCATTCATTGCTTTAAAGTCTAACAGGTCTTCATCGTTATCTAAAGATACATAACTTACATTGTCAGCTTTAGGAGCATTATCTGGAAGCATTCCATTATGATAATGCATATAAAGATCAATATCTTTATCAACATACTCAATAAAAGTATCTACAAAGTTCTTAGCATATAGCTCCCAGTCTTTTACATGAAAGCTGCTAATGATACTTAGTTTACTTTTCGAAGTCATCAGGGTAGGCCTCTCTTAGGTACTTACTATGCAAAGCATTTTTATATTGGGTTTTCCAATCTTTTGCAAATGGAACATTCTCATACTCTTTGAACCAAGGACCACCCTCTGAAAAGTGAATTGCATTTACATTAAAACTGTGTAGATACGTTTCAGTGTTTGGAGAGATGCCGGGAATATAATTCCATGACTCATCTATTCCTCCTATCTCTTCGTCTTTAAGCCACGAGAAGTTATGCAGGTCTCGTCCTGTTGCTGTGTTTGTTTTAAGAGGATCAAGTATCTGTTTGTTTGATGGATGCCCTACATTCCACAAAACAAAAGATGACCAGAGTTTTCTAGGATAAGAACTCTGTATCATTCCATCCATCTTTTTACTATTTTTTGGTTCGAAGTTAAACTTAACACACATCGCAGCGTACTTGTCATCGACTTGATCGAATAACTTATACAATGGTTTTCTAAACAAAAAGTCAGAGTCACAGAAAAGAACCCAACCATTCTCTTCATGATCATTCATTGCTAGATGAGGAACTAAAAAGCGAGTGTGTGAAAACTCAGTTGAAAAAGGTTTGCCATCCTCTTCATCCCAATACTGACCACCTTCATCAATACGCCACTTACGCCAGAACTTACCACGCTGACGTAGCTCACGATGTTCTAATTTTTGAATTGAAATATTAGAGGAGTTTTGTCTTTTTAGAGTGAACTCGCAGACATCATAGGCAGCTTGCTCACGAGAGTCATAGCCAACATAAACTAAATGAGAATCAGTCTCAGCCATCTTATATATACTTATTCCAATATAGTAGGGAAAACTATTTATAGGAATAAATTATAAGAATGTCAACCTTTACTGTAAGCAGCACCACCCATAACTCGTTCAAATAGTTCAGGCCTGACACCCTTTGGAACACGAGGACCAGTACCAAATCCAAAGGGATCAAGTGCTCTCATTGCTCTGTTGTAAGGAGTTTGTGGATTAATTCTGTACATACGAGATGGAGTCATGATATTATCAAAATCATGTTGCATTGTATGAAGATAATCTTGATAGTATTTTTGTAGGTAATGAGCCGCTGACCTTCCATCTCCATTTTTAGAAGCAGCCATGTATGCACCTAGATTTTTAGCCATTCTATTTGTGTATACATCTTTACCTTTCTTAGAACGATAAGACAAATAATTTTCTAGTCCTCGTCTTTCTCTAGCACGAGATATTGTAGTAGGAGTAAATCCAATTGATTTCATCATTCTTTCAGTCGCGTCGAGAGTTCCAGCAGGAAGAAGCTGTTGTCCTCGTGCAGTAAAGGTTCCTACTTCAGGCTCTTTATAGAGACCTTCATAAGCATTTCTAGCTGCAATAGGCATCACTCCAATAGCGGCTCCTAATAGATCACCATTATCATAAGCCTCTTTTGTTCCTGCTAACATATCATATGCTCTAGATGCAGCAGGTCCAGCAAAGTCTACAGGATCACCTCCCATTAGAAGTCGAAGAGGTACAACATCACCGTAACCTGTACGTCTCGAAACATCTGCACCTAGCATACGAGGAAGACCACGAAGAAGAGCATCTGTTGCGGTGTAGCCCATTGTCTCACCAAGAACAACACGAAGCTCCTCTTCAAAGTCCTCGCCAACCTGATCACCAAACTGCTCAGTGAAGAATTTAATTAGCTCCTTTAGGTTTTCCATAAACGGAAGACCCATAGCACCGCCAAATGCCATCATAGATAAAGTCATAGCAGCTAGTTGTTTCATAGCCATCTTACGAACAACGGGCCTATCTGCTTCTGGAACCTGTGCCATACGCCCGTTTAAGGACTTCAGGAAAGCATCTCCATACAGTCCTACCATTTGATACAGGAAACTTTGAAACTGCGTCACAACGCTCATTACTGGCCCCTGCATAATCGCTGGTCGATTCTCTTGTCCCATGTAAAACTGTGTTTTCTCAACGCCCATTGTACCTGCTAACTGAGCAAATTTTTCTGAGTCTAGTTGAGATACATCTTGCTCTCCAAAGCGAGTGCCTCCTAAATATGCTTCAAAGTTTTTTCTATTCTTAGGGTCTTTTGCTGCTCGATAAAAAGCTAAAGCTGCAGCGATACGGTTAGTGTTTTCAACGACACCAAAAGCGTAACCAGACAGATGAAGCAATGGACGTACTGGCCCTCGGATGTCCATCTGTTGTAAGGTCGATGCTCCTAGATCAATGTTTTGAATTGGTTGAATTACACCAGTTCTGAACAATTCAGCTAAGTACCTATACTCATCCTCTGTTATTGAATCAGGTTTCTTTGACATATCGACTTCAACTGTTACCGTTCCATCAGGAGCAGTTTTTGATGTAAAGAAAGAGAAGCCGTACTCACCTAAAGAAGTAGTATTCCCAGAACCAATCTGCTTTCCGTATAAAGAACCTGCGTCTTTTAAAGCTTTAGCAACATAGACACCTGAACTTCCTAGACCAGTGATTGCTCCTAAAACAGGATAGGTGGCTTGAAAAGTTTGTGTTAAGTTGACAACAGCAGAAGATACATTGAGTCCTAAGAACATGTGAAAAGCAAAAGCACGAGCTATAGGTGCTTCATTGTTCGGTGTGTTAATGTAGTTATAAATCTCTTCTGCTCTTTTGTAATATCTTGGTTGATCTTTGGCATCCTTTAATCGATCAAGACTTCCAAACAATTCTGGTTCTGTAAATAAAGAAGAAGCAGTATTTGATGTTGTATCAACAGCCCGAATAAATGAATCAAGTAAATAACTTCCATCGTTATTACGTTCATTTATATATCCGGGTATGTTTTGTCTTGGTTGAATTAATTTTTCTATTCTTTTTGCAAACAGCCCACTTTGAATTTCTTCAATTAACTCTTCTACATCCTTTTTAGAAGGAGAACCTGCTCTTCTTAAAGCTATCTCTTCAAGAATATTCATTGACTCAAACAAAGCTGCTTGCTCTTCAGGTTTCATACCTGCGAAGCTTTGCTTTTTCTTATCATATTCAAGTTTAAAATCTACAACTTCTTGACCCGGATACTCTTGTTGTATTTGTTCTTTAACTTCATTTATTCGTTGTTGTTTTCTCGAACCAAACCTATCTAAGAAACTAGACGGAATTGTTTCAAAGTAAATAACTTTACCTTCTCCATCTCTAACAATAATACCATGATCTCCATATCGATAGTTTGGAAAATAACCATCTATACGACTTGCTGTCAGACCTTGCACTAACCTTAAAACTTCCTTTAGTTTTGCGGGTGTGTCTTTTTTGCCTAAATACTCTTCCTTCAAAGCAGGAAAGGCCTTCATCTTTTCTTCAATAGAAGCACTTGCAAAGTCGTCTGTAAGTACAACTTCACCGTCTTCATTCCTAGTTAAAAATGGATTATTCTGTACATCCATAAATTTATTTAAATCAGCAAGAACACTTGAATACTCTACAGGTTGTCCAGCTTCATCTACTGTTCTAATAACATCGCTTAGACCACTCTCTTTTATGAACTTTCCATTTAGATATGAGTGAAGAATAGATGTAAAAAGATTATCACTTAAATGATTACTTGCTGAACGAACACCTGCAACTGCTTGAGCAACTTCTGGTTGATTAGATAATGTAAAAGAATAAGAATCTGGAAGATCAATTCCTAACTTAGCAAAGTCCTTATCTATAGAAGTAGTGCGTTCAAAAACATTTGGATCAAGACCAATTTTAGAAAACATTTTATCTAGGCTACCGTAAGTAGTTTCTAATTCACCCATTTTATCTAAAGATATGGTTACACTAACAGTTCCTGTTTCCATGTCTATCGTAGGTTCAACTTGTGCATTATTTGCTAATTGAATAACAACAGAAGTAAGTTGTCTCTGTTCTGCATTCAAGTTACGTAGTGCGTCAGCACCTTGTTTTACTGCAGCACCTTTAATGCTGTTACGAATTTGAATACGTTTTTGAAGAGCATTATAGAAACTTTTAAACAGTGGATTCTTCTGAGCTAGATCAGATGGATGAGATATTAACCTGCCTATCCATCCAAGATCACGAAGTGATTGATTAGCAAATGGATTAGAAAATACATCTGTAATACCGCCGTACTTTGGAGGCTGGTTCATAGAAGCATTCAACAATCCATCATAATTAGGAGCAGCATTAACACCTGCATACTTTGCTGCAGCTTCATTATCCAAACGTCCTGCCTGTCTAGCTAACTCTCCGCTATCAAGATCAGTAAACATTTTCTTAATAGTTTCTATTTCAGGAGTAGAATCGGGATCAGTAATAGTCTTAATAAAACCTTCTCCTCTTGCCCAGCTTGAAAAAGCTTCGAAGAAGTCTTTTAGTGTTTTAAGTTGCTTTCTTACTGGAGCATTCATTCCTTTGATCGGAACACCTGCAGCCCATAAAGCATATATCTGAGCTTGTGCTTCTTCTAGTTTTTCATTTTCAGGATACAGATCAAACCATTCTCTTGATATACCATTTTTTTCTGCAAATTTCTGAGTAATAACTCTATCAAGAAGTGCTTGTTGATCTTGAGTAAGAACAAGACGTTTTGCTGCATGAAATCCTTCGTGATAAGTAAGCCCCATTAGTCTTTGAAAATCAGTATAACTTTTTGGAAAGCCGTGCTTTTCAGAAGGAAGTACATCAGTTCTGATGGCAATTTCATAAGGAACTTGTTTAACTTTACCTATAGGCCCCATGTCTTCTACGTAACCATAAGGACTTTTTACCGCACTTGAATCTGGAGGAACGAAACGTGATCTAGCATGACCTAGAGTGGTTTCTGCAGTTACTTTATTTGCTTCTTCTCCAAATAAAATTACTATGTCTTCAGCCCTATCTCCTACTTTTGGGCCAAACATTCTTTTAAGAGCATTCTCAAATCTTTTTAAAGACTCAGCAGAAAACAAACCTTCTTCTGCTATTTTTTGATCCATGATAACTTTATTTTCTAAAGTTTTAATATCCTGAAGAGACGTTTCAGGATCATTTAAATCTATGAGCCTTTGAACAATATCTTGCTGTCTTTGTTTAAGAGGCTCTAATCTTTGTTCTAATTTTTCTGCTTTTTCTAAATATAAATTAAATTGCTCTTCTGTTAAATTTGGATTTCCGAGACGAACATTCTCTTTCTCAAGCAGCTTTTCAACAGATGTTATTTCACTGTCAAGAGCCTCTTGTTGTTTTTTAAGCTCCTCTATTTCTGCAAGACGTTGCTCTTCGTTATAAGTTTCTATTTGTTGTGGAGTAGGTTTAGTCGGAGGAGGAGGAGAAGCAACGCTTTCTACGTCAGGAGCACCTTCTTTTGGAGTATTTTCCGCTTCTTCAATAACGTCTGGAGTTATCTCATCTACAGGAGCAGGATTATCAACTATAGGATCAGCACTGGGAGGAGCATCTTGTTTAGGAAACGCTTCTTCTACTTCTGCTTCTGGTTCTGGTTCTGTTACAGCCTCTGGTTCTGGTTCTGTTACAGCCTCTGCTTCTGGTTCTGCTTCAGGCTCTGCTTCTGGCTCTGCTTCTGGCTCTGCTTCTGCTTCTGCTTCTGGTTCTACTTCTGCCTCTGCTTCAGGCGCTGCCTCTGCTTCAGGCGCTGCCTCTGGTTCTGGTGCTGGCTCTACTTTTATCTTAGTTTTAATTTTATTTCGAAGCAGACTCATACGAAATTCAGTATGAGACTTTCCTATTGCGTCTGCGAAAGTAGCTATACTCTTTTCTAAAGGCTGCAGAAGTTTCATAATTTCTTTATTAGATATTCCAGCCTCTCTTGCATTCTTAATATGCTCAAAAAAAGAATGACGTAATTTTATCTTTGCTTCAGAATCAAGACTGCTATCATTTTCTATAGAAGCAATAACTTCATTTTGATTACTATCAAAAAAATTATGATCTGTTCGTAGGCGAACACGTTCATATAATTCTGCCTTACTAGACTTTCCTTTATCTACATCCTCATATGCTTGTGTAATAAAGTTATCTAGTTGAACTACGCCTTGAGGACCGAAACGATCATAAACAGCTTCGATCTCTTCAAAAGTGTAAGCTTCATTTGTTACTGGATTATCAAGAGAAGACAACCAATCACGAGAATCCCTTTCATACTTTGTCATGGGATTTGTAACGTGACGCTTGTATATTTCAGACAGTTGTTGAGAGGTTAGCTTTTGAAGCTGATCTGCATCATACATTGGAGAACCGTCTTCAAGTTTTTGTTCAGCTAGATAAGCTAAAACTTCAGGACCGCCATAAACATTCTCCATGACTGACGTAGTAACAAGCTCATTTGCTCTTCGTACACGAGCTTCTGCATTATCTATAACTTCTTGCAGTCGAGTTGCTAAAGCTTCATCACCGTTTGCTAATGCTTCTTGTTGTGCAGTTTCTGCAGACTCAAGAGTATTTACGTCTTTACTTACCTGACTGATGACTCCTTGATATTCTTCAGAGTTTGTGTAGTCATCAAATGCTTTACGAACACGGCGTGACTTTCTAAGACTAAAGCTTTCGATAATGCCAGTCAAAGCACCACCAGCACTACCGCCATATAAGCCTTCTTCTAAGACATCAACGTTAACTAAATCCGCATCTGGATTATAGATATATCTTTCAATTGCATTCTGACCAATTGCAGCAACAGCTTCTTGCGATCCTTCTAATCCTGTAGCCTTTGCAATCTTCAGACCAAAAGCTTTAAATGGTGCTTGTTCAATACCTAGATTACGAGCAAGATCACCACGAGTTAAACTCTTTTTTCCAGCTTCTCTTATATTATTTTCTATTGTTTTCTGTAAGAAACTGTCTCCTCCAAACGCTTTCCGAACTCTGCCAGCTATTTTTGTTGGAAGAATACTTTCGAATCCTCCTAAACCACCTCCAAGCAATGTAGATTGAGTTAACTGTTCTTCAGTAGCACCTGCTTCTTCTGCACGGTTATATGCTTCACCCGCTCCAGCCCCAATTCCAAGAGTAGCAGCAACTCCGAAAGAAGCACCTCCGCTAATCGGAGCAGCAACAATGGCTGGTACAGTAAAACCTAAAAGAGAACCAAAAGCTTGAAACCACTTAAAATACTCTTCTTTACCGGGAGTTGCTTTTATTTCATCAGCACCCTGTTGTAGAGCATCTCCTGCCATACGAAGCCAGCCTTCGTCATCTCCTGTAGGATCAAGACCAGCACGTTCTGCAAAACGCTCCATACCAGTTAGGGCCAATCCAAAAAGACCTTGACCACCAGAACGAATAGCAGCAAGAGCTTCTCCAAGATAACCTCTATCAGGAGTTCTTTCTATTTCTTCAAGGGGAGTAAACTTAGGAGGAGAAACTTGACCTTCTTTCATCTTACCTAAAAGACGATCAATGGCGTTTAGTTCCTCCTGTATAGGACTAAAGTTAGGATCGTTTAACTGAGCTAGAATAACAGCATCCTGAGTATCTTGGCTTGTATACTCATCAGGCAGTTCTAGCCTTCCCAGATCAGCAAGGTCAAGAAGCTGTGCCATTATTTAGATGTTCCTGATACTAGTTACGCCATACTTCTGTAAATTCTCTGGAACAGCACCGCCCTCTGCAAGACCAGCAGAACCCATTCGAGCTAAGACACCAATATTTTGCATGATTCTTGCTTGTGCTTCTCGTTTTGCCTCTGGTGTAGCATCTTCATTTCCTAAGATTTCCATTGAGTCTTGCTCATTCATCAACAGCATCTTATAAACTTCAGGAACTTCTTTTAGTACATCTAGACCAAACTGTCTGTCGTCTTTCATTATCTCTCTCATAAGTTTTCTAGAGTCTAAACTAAGCTTTGCTACTTTAGCTTTATAGTCTCGTGCAGCTTCTAGTCTTTTTATGTCAGGCAGCGCACCCGCATATTTTGCTTCCATCATCTTTAACGCTCTTTCTTCAGGTCGTTTTATACCTGACAAGAGTTTTGCAGCAAGTCCTCTGTCTGACTCACGTCCTCCGCTTAAAGCAAGACCAGCGGCAGCAAGACCGAACCAATCTGTAAGGTCTGTTTTTTCTTTTGATTCTTTTTCATCAGTTTCTTTTTCTACTGCATCTGATTTCTTTATAAGATCAGATGCCTTTTTACCGGGACCATAACTAAAATCATCTACGTTTTTGTACAGATTTTCAGGATCAAGCCAGCTTAAATCTTCTTCTTGAGGAAGCTCTAGCACTTTTGTCATATACTCATTCAAACGTCTTTCATCATCCCTTTGATTTTTAATTCTTTCGTCCGTTACTTCGCTATCTGGTTTTCCCTTATACGGTTCGGTGCTTCCTTTCCATTGATCAGCATAGGCTTCAGCCCAGTTGCCCTTAGTTTTTGAACCACTTGCTGAAGGTGAAGTATCTTTAGGTCTTGTACCCGGAGGAAGTGCTCTAGGTTTTGGTACTACTGGCGCACCTGATCCTACTTGATTTTTAAAAGCTGGTCTTTGTAGATAGGGAGGAACAACTCCTCCTTGAGCTTCAATTGCTTCCACAACTGCCATACGATTTGGATCGTTTGGAGGAGCACTTTTAGCCTGTTCTGCTAATTTATATAACTGCTTTAACTTCAAACCGCTTAACATAGCAGGTGGAGCAGTTACTGGCTGAACACCTCCACCATTAAAGTAAGAAGCAACAGGCTGTCCAACCATACTACTAATACCCTCTTCGTCTCCTACACTTTCTGTGTACTGTTGAGAAGGAGCACCACCAAAGGCAAGACTGACAATACCACCATCATTGAATAATCCAAATCCTTTACCCAATGCACCAGCAGCCGTTGCAGTTCCTAACAAAGCTTGTGTTGGACTATACGGAGTCATAGTTGATTGATAAGTATTCATTGGCGGTTGATATCCACGAATAATACCAGAATAAAAACCAACCTGTCTGGCAGGATAATCTGCTTCACGTTGAAACTCTTCAAGTCCACGAGTGATCTGTTCTTGTTCTAAGCCACGTCTAGCTTCTCCAGCACCCAATTGAGTTCGTAGTCCTGAATAGGTAGCAGCTTGCTCAGTTGTACCCAGTCCAGCCATTTGCTGACCTGCCGCTAGTTGTCGTTGTCTTTCTTGCATTAGACGCTGTGTAGCACGATCAAATGCAGCAGCGGAACCACTTGTTTGAATATCAGCAAGTCGTTGGCCTAGATTACGTTCAAACTCAGCTTCCATGAGAGCACCACGCGATCCACCAAAAGCACCAGACCTTGCAGCTTGAGCCTGTATCTGTTGCCTTTGTGTCGATGCTCTGCGTTGCTCTTCTCGTATAGCAATGTCCGTAACTGCTTGTTGAAACGGATTCATTGCTTGAGTTATCTCATCTCCTGTAATTGATGTCCCACCAGTTCGAGTAAGGTCTTGTCCTTCTGTAATTGCAGACAGTCCAACTTTTGCCGTGTCTGCAGATGCTAATGAATCAAGAGCTTCTTGTTGAGCAGGATCAATATCTGCAATTGTTTCTTTTCCAATTTCTTGCAGACGTGCTCTATCAGGAGGTGCTTGATATGCCTCTTCAGACGCAGTTCTGGCCCGTTCAAAAACCTCTGTAAGATACGGCTTAAACCACTCAGGTATCTCAGTCTTACTGACTACCTGTTGAGCCGGGGCTGGAGCAGGACTTCCACCACCACCACCTTTACCCATGAGAGCCTCCTATTAATTCTTTTTCTGCAATAAAAAAACTTTGCTTAAATCCGTCTTTTTTCATTCTACGAACCCAACCTTTACGTCCACCAGATGAAATTAAATTACAGCTATTTACTTTTGCAAAATCTTCTAGCTGTTTTATCATTACATCATACCAATTGTTTAACTTTTCTCCTGCACACAATAAAATTGTAAGTGCTTTTTTTCGTGGATAGACAGTAAAATGTGTTACTACAATTCCATCTATCTTTTCATTGTCTCCATCAAAAGCAATCCATAAGTGCATTGCATCGCTGTGAAGTGCTTCAATAATATCTTCTTTGTAGTATCTTCCACCTGTATGGGGAATTACTTTTTCTAAATATTTATTTATATCTTCGTCTTTTAGTATCGGAGTATAATTAATAAGATAATTAGAAATTAAAGTTGCTCTATACATTCTAACTCATAAGTGAACCAAGTGAACGATTAAGCGGTCCCGGCTGTTTAGAAGTTCCCATCTTTTCTTTACGAACATTTTTCATCAAGTTGTAAAGTTTCTCATGACCCCTAGTTAGATCACCATTGCCTAGTTCTTGAACTACAGGTTTAGGAACAACAAACTCTCCACGAGACAGACGAGCCGCTTGCTTACCTCCTATTGTAGCCTGAACCAGATCATCAAGTCCAGCCCCCGGACCTCCTACCAATCCTTCTAATCCACTATTAACTACGTTTCCTTCACGATAATTTTGACCAGCCTTTCCACCCATGCCTAGCTCATCTCTTAGTCTTTGTGCTCCAGCTACAGTATCTCCATCTCCAATAGCAGATGTTACATCAGCCGTTACAACAAAGTCATCTTCATTTACTCGTGCTGGGCCTCCTTTAGCAAAAGGCTGCTGTGGCTGATACCCTAGAGTATAAGGTTCGTAGAAGGTACGACTTCCCGGTCCCGCACGTTGACGATCTAACGGAGCCATAGGTTGTATGGTATAATCACCTACTCCCTCTATATCAAACTCTGCAGGTTCTGGTTCTTCGGGAGTTAAGACAGCTTTAATACCTTCACCAGCCGCACTTGTTGCAAGTCTGGAAGTAGGAACTGCTCCTAGTTTTTGTAGATAAGTTGGAACAGTTTGAGGAACTTCATATCCCGGTACGGCAACATCTCCAGCATCGATAAGTGCAAGTTCCGGTCCTAACTCTCTTGTAGTTGCTTCTGCTACAGGAGCCTGTAAAGCATCTACTGATGAAAAAGTGTCAGCTAACGTGTCACCGCCTAACATATCATCAAGTCCTACTGCCTCTCCTATCTTACCTGCACCATAAGAGAACAATCCAGCAAGAGCAGCATCACCTATAATTTCTTCTGGTCTTTTACCCTCAATAGCACTCACTGCTCCACTAGCTACTGCAGAAGCAGCTATTGGATTTAATCCGATACTGCCTAAGAAGATTCCACCAGCAATACGCCCTAATGCTGACATAATTCCTCCAATTCCGTATCTCTGATCTACAGGAACATCAGCAATACCACCACTAGCCATTGCTCTAGGACGAGGTATTCTAGGCGCAGTTGGTGGTGTTCCTGAAAAATTTGAGTTTCGTGGAAATAGAGCACCAGTTCCTTGTTGTAGTCTCTTCACATCTAAGTTACTTGAACCAAACTTATTTAATCCTAAAGCTCCTGCAAAACCAGTATTTGCTCCTCTTATAGGATCAAATCCCGCTCCTCTTATCTTAGCAAGCATTTCTAAAATACGTTTTCTTTGTTCTTCAGAAAGTTGAGACAGATTAGGAGCACCTGTATTACTTACAGTAGGCGCAGTTCCTGTTGGAGCAGTACCTGTTGGAGCCATTCCTGTTGTAGTTACAGGAGTGTTTTGTAATCCTCCTGTTCCAAAATCACTTATCATCTGAGCCATCTAATGAAAATCCTGCCAAGTTGTTCCGTTATATCCTTGAAATTTGTTAGTTGAAGAATTAAATCTAATATCTCCTGATTTAGCTGTGACCGCACTGCCTGTGTCTCCTACATTAATTCTTCCATCTATCTCTATACTGCCATCTGTATCTTTCTCTACCTTACGCTGCTGAAGAACAATATCAGCTTGATTGTTTTCTCTTATCAGAGTCGTTGCCCATTCAGCAATAATTCGATATAAAGTAGAACTTATCTCATTATCAAATTGATATGGAAATCTGGGAAAGTTTGGAAATCTTGCCATAACATCTAACGCTTTCCATCAGGCATCATATCTAATCGAACAGTACCAAACTTCCATTTTGTTTGAGCCGTTGACGTAGCTATCTTTAATTTACCGCTACGTCCTCTTGCTCTTGGTCTAATTTGTTTTGTGCTTTGATTTACAACAAACGGTCCCTTTGTTATTTCTGAAGAAGTAGGATGACTTTTGGTTATTAAACTGACATCCAAAGTTCCAACAGAAACAACAAAATCTGGTATCATTCTATCTATATACATTATATCGTCACCATCACCGATATCAAATTCTCCACTTTCAACAAAAGAGGTTAAAACAGAGCCATCGGCTGTATATACGTTTGACGGTTCATTGTCATATAGATAACTATAATTGGGAGGATTCTCTCCTAATGATACTGAAACACCTGTAGTTAGTACATTATCAAATACGTTTGCATCTTCCCATGATGTCCAAACAGCTTCTCCATAAGTCCAGTAATTTTGAGAAGGACTAAAAGAAACATATCTATTACATTCTTGAGCACCTGCTGAACAATATAGCCATGTAACTTCTTCAAACTCAGAGTTAACACCAGCATATACTTTTGCAGCTTGATCGTAATTAAAATCTTCAAAGACATAAGATCGAACAGTACAAGGCAAAACATTTACCTGACCTGAGAACATGTAAAAGTTTCCTTCTCCCATCCAAAAACTTTTACCGTCTAGTTCTGCTGCTGCTGTACGTGATATAACTCCACAGTTGTCTCCAAGCTTTGTAGTAGCAAAGACAAGAGGAGAACCTACAAACTGCATTCCATGCAAAGTTTTATCTGTCCAAATTAATATCTGATTACTGTAAGGAAGAGCACATTTAATTTCTGATCCTCCAGCCAGTCGAACATCTCCAGCGGTATTTCCTACAGATGGAGTCCAGTCATCATAGTTTTCTTGAGCACTCCATCTAACAAGCAATGGATCAAATGTGCCTGTTAAATCTGTAGAACCTAATGCAAGAACATGACGATCTATAGGACTGACCAATACACCATTTGAAACAGTAGGAGCCGCGCTTACAATAACAGCTTCTGTTCCCGTTCCATTTGACTCATCCCATCGATATATACGTCCTTCGGGAAAAGCATTTATAAGTAAGTCTTCTCCAAAAGGAGAGAAAGTCCACTTGCGTAAATCTAAAGTAATGTTTGTTACTGTTGCTGGCATGTTCCATGCACGAACACTAACACCAGCATCTAAACCACCATATGTTCCTGCGTTATAACCATACCCACCTGTTTGAGCAAAAGAACCAGAAGTTAATCTGTAATTAATTGTCGCGTTTCCTGCATTGACAGAAGTTGAAACTGCAGCGGAAACATAAGTAATTTCAAAAGAATCAGCATCAACTACACTTACTTGATAATCTCCATCAAAGTAAATATTACCTCCAACAGTAGTAGCATCTGTAATATTAATATAACTTCCTGTTTGAATATTATGAGCAGTTACGCTAACTATTACATCCGCACTTCCAATACTTGTATTGAAACATGAACTTACAGATACCGTACTAGTAATAGGAGTGATGTCATAAAATTGACCACCTGTTTCTACATAAATTTTATGTTCTGTACCAATTCCTGCATACTTAGTTGTATCAAGACTTGACCAACTCATTAATTCACGGGCTGTTCCAATAAAGGTACTTGTATTTCTTTTTTGCCATCCTCTTATGTTTTGAGGTTTTCCATCTCTAAAACGTACACGATTGCCGTCATACCAACCACCTTCTGCTGCGTATGGTGTTGTTTCTCTTGTGATACCCGGACGAAAATCGTATTTAATTGTCTTAGTGTCTGTAGACATTACTTATTACTTTGGCAAGTTAGAAAGAACTTTATCAAGTTTAGTTTCTAAACGATCAAATCTCATTAAAATTTGATCAATATCTTTTTCAACGCTTTCTTTTGTTGCGTATCTCAATGCAGATGTCTCACGAGTTTCAGAAATTTGTTGTTTAACATCGTTTAAAGATGTTGTAACTCCTCTTGTCCACCAAAGAAACACACCAACTATAAGAGTAAGCATTGCGTTCCATAACATAGTAGGATCATCCATCATGTTATTTTAAATCCTTTAAAATAGCTATATCAATTGCAGAGACTCCTCTGACAAAATAAGATATAGCATCTACTGCACTAGCTGATTGAGTTAGCCTTATTGTACTTCCTTTGGAAGTTTTCCAAACATCTGAGAATGAAATAGTATTAGCTCCTCCACTATCTTGAACAACATAAATAATTCCAGACTGTCCTTTATTTAAGTTTAAAGGAGTTTGAACAGAAACATCACCTTTAGTATAGACAAAAAAGTTATTACTCTGTAGTAAGTTGATTTGATGATCACCGCTTACACTTGCTTCTACGAATGAAGCAATTGCTGCACCGCTTACTGAAACAACTGACTCAAATGTAACTGTAGACTGTGCTGTAATATTAGTTCCTACAATAGACGTACCAGACACAGTACCGCCTGTTATGGTAGAAGCGTTTATAGTTGATCCACTAATTGCTGCGCTTGTAATAGTAGGAACATTAATAGTAGTCGCAGACAAACTAATTACTTCACCTGATGATTGATTTACTGGAGTAGTAACAGGATTAACACTAACACCATCTGTAAATATTACTGTTGTACTACCTTGAGGTACTTCAAAACCATTTGTTTCTGAAACATTTTTAAGTGTTACAGCAAAACTTCCAGAAGTATTATTTCTAACTATGTAAGTTTTTTCAATATTGTCAGGAACATTCACATCAACACTTGAAGTAAGTGTTCCATGTAAATACAAAGCTGCTGACCTTGCTTCGTCTGCTGCTCCATTATTTGTTGACAATGTGTGACTATCAGCAGCAAGACTAATTGATGTATAAGAACCTACAGCTTGATCTACTAAATCAATCACATTTGAATTTAAACGATCACCCCAAGACCCAGCATTTTCACCGGAACCTTGTTTTTCTAATCGTAAGTTTGTTGAATAAGTGCTAGTCATCTATTTTAAGTCCCACTAATTAGATTGTCTTCGCCTCCTGATGGATTAGCAGCAACAATCATGTCATCACGTCGAGTACGTCTAGCTTCATTATTTAAAGCATTAACCTCTTCTTTGTAGCGTCTTTCCCAATAAGAAACTGCTGAAGGATTCTTCATATAATAACATGCTTCAATTAGACAAGCATAGAGCAAAGCATTAGAAGTATAGTCAGTAAAATAATTTGTTTGATTAGAATCAGCAAGAGGAGTCGGTTGTGCAATATATTCCATTTCGACTGTACTTGCAGAGGAAGGAGCAGGAGCTACTAATATAGTATCAAAACCAAAATTAGAATAATAGCGAGGTGATCCCACAGAAGCTCTTACAGGCCAATAATCATTAACATACTCATTAGTAGCTTGTAAAAGTTGAATACGATTTCCTTCAGCAGTTCTGTAATTAACAGAACGAATAATAGCAGTGCTTTCTGGCTTGCTTAAAAAAGGATCACCTACATTAAAATTTGTATTAGCATATTTATTTAATCCTAAAGAATCAATTTCTCTAAATAATCTAAGTTCACCCCGTTCAATAAAAGAAGGAACAGCATCAGAAAATTCTGTACCATCATTTTCTAAAATGTCTTTTATTTGACTTTGAAGAGTTGTGTAAGTTAAAGACATGTTCTTTCCTTATAAAGGCCTCGTTACTGTTGTCCAAGCTTCTACAGAAGCATTCGTAGGAGTTTGATACCAGACTAATCCTGTTGCTTCATCAAAGGTAGCGTTCAATCCAGTAACGATAACATTAGCAGTTCCTGATATTGAATAATCTCCTAGATTAAAAATTGCTGACTGACCTGACAAATCTACATTTGTTAATATTTCAGTAGCAAAAGAACCATCTTCATAAGCAGCCGCAACTCCTACCATAGTAACAGCACCGCCGCCTGTGGCTCTCATTACTCCATTATTAGCTATAAAACCTTCACCGCTCAAACTTACATTTGATTGAATCGTGTTTGTAATTGTTCCTGTATTAAAAGTGGCATTTACACCACTCATAAGTATTTCTATAGAAGGAACAACAAGATGAGAGCCTACATTAAAGAAAGAAGACTGTCCGGTTACTGCAACCTCTGCTCCACCTGATACAGTAACAGTTCCAGTATTTGCATTAAAACTAACTCCCGTTACATCTACAGTAAAATCTATTCTTGGAGATAACGAACCTGTTAGAAATAAAGCATTAACACCACTAATTGTAACAGTATTATTAGGTACTACTGTGCTTTCAGCAAAAGCTGTTTGAGAAAATGTACTAGAGCCGAAAGTCATAATTAATTCCTATAACAACTCAGGCCAGTCATACATTGGTGCATTGCCCGTAGGCCTACCGTCACTGTCTACAGGTGCATCAAACAACGCTTTGAACGTTGCAAATTTGTTAGCTACTTCAGCCTCGTAATCAGATACTACTTTTCTATCAGCATCAGTTTTATCTTCTTCTTCTTTTGCTTTTATTGTTGCTAAATCTGAAGGAATAACTATATCTGTAATATCTGTTATAGACTTTTCAATAGCTGCACATTTAGCAATTACAGCCGCACGATAAGTTGCCACATTCGAATCAATAGCACGATCACGCTCTGCTTTAGCAATCACTTGCCAATCTGTAGGAGCTAATAAAGTATTAGCTGTTTTTTTTGTTTTAGCGATCCACTCTGATTTAAGGCCAAGCGTTGTAGTCTCTACACCGTCAACAGTTTCTGTAACATCATCTAAGTTTTTAGGCTTAGAACTCCAAGAACCATCTAAAGACGGTCCACTTACTTGATAAAACTTACTATCAGGTTTAATTTGTATATTTACTTCTGTAAGACCATGAGCCGCTTTTTCATCAGTTGACCATACAGATGCCCAATTAGCTGGATGTTGAATACCATTATCATCAGTCCAAGCTTTTCCGGCTTTAAGTTCTTTTGTGTTATTTAGTACATACATCTCTATCTCCTAGTGTGCAGGAGCAGGTGTGGTTCCTGCAAAGGGGTACTCTGCCCAAGCTGCGTAGACCAGAGTGTTACCTGATCCATTAATAGCAGCTTGGCTATCTTTGACTTTAAATCCATTACTTAGTACATCTATGATGTAATCCGATGAACTTTCGGCGTTTGCTGAGTTGAGATACAAACGGTTGTTCAGTGGGTTCTGAGGATCAATAACTGTGGTCTTAGAAATCCAATCTCCTGTTGTACTTTTTTGCTTAATAATTACATAAGCAGGTTTAAAACCTAAGTCCACAAGCGTAGGCCCATCAGAACTTGCATTTCCGACATAACTACCGAAAGCGGAATGACCCTCGATTGCTCTAAATGCATAAAATGTAAAGGTAACATTATTGCCGTTCACATCTGAGTTTGTTCCTATTGTAAAAGTATCAGAAGCATTGCCGGGTGTTACACTATTCCAAAGAGAATTATCTCCAGTACCTGCGCTGGTTGAACCGTCTGTGGAATTTAGTCTTAGATATTCGTTGCCAATTTCGTTATGCCACACGGCCCAATGTCCAGTGCCTTGATTTTTCAAGAGGAGCATGTCTATATTCGATCCAAGCCCATGACCAACAGTCCGAACAGCCGCCGTTTCGGAAGGCGTGGTATACTCGCCAACTGCGAATCCAGCGGTTGTGTTAACATTAACGGTGCTGTTTATAGAACCATCACTATTGGTGCTGCCGCTGGTGCCGTCACCTTTCCATTGCCATGCGATATAGTCTTCAGTGTTGGTATTTACCTCGACATTGTTTCCAACAGTAAATCCATTGACATCAAAGGTTGATAGGCCCTCGGTATCAGTATTCTGTGCAGCGTTAGAATTACTATGAAGGTCTTTCGTTGCTCCTCGAACAGCATCATAGAGCATGTGGTTGTCAGCTTGATCTCGGTTTTTAATCCAAACAAAATCAGGTTTGAAACTACTGTTTCCTGACTGATTTACTTCCTTGCCACCGCTGCCAATTGCTGTGCCATTACCTGCATACTTTGTAGGTTGAAAATGTGCCGTGCCGTCTTCAATGCCTAGTGAAATTTGTTCGCTCAACAATAGTGCTGATATACCAGAAAAGCCTGTGCTTGGCGTTTTACTAAATGTACTTGCGCCAAAGTTAGCGACTAAGGTTCCATCATCGTTGCAATGTATGCACGGCAAATACCTGCCGCCATTGGCTGTCGCTTGGGTAAAACTATAAGTTCCTAACGATGATCCTGAATTGTTGAACCACTCCAATTGATCGTTATCTAAATCAATTTCCATTGAGAACGTTTGACCATCTGTTCCGCTGCCACTTGTAATTGTAGCAACTTGACTACCGTTATTATACACTTTCCCATCATTACTACCGCTGATCATAGCACCAATTCCATTGTTCCAGAATTGATTAGAATTACCATCAGTGACATTTCCAACAGGAATTATTCCCAAACCAAACTGGTCAACGGTGTTTGTCAACGTTACTTCATAGTGCCATTTTCCTGAAGAAAATCCTACCGAACCATATACATTCAAAGCAGACCCGCTGCTTTGTACGACTTTAAGATTGCCTTCTGAATAGGTAGCAACGCCACCACTGCCGCCATACTCCAGCGGAGTCAGTACGCAGTAATTCTTAGTTGGCGAGTCGTTGGACTGCGTGGGTGAATTTGTATCTACAAACGAATTATTAATCGCATATGCAGCAGTTGGTGGTGTAAAATTACTAGAATAGATTCCTGTTCCGTTTAAAAAAATCCACTCATCAAGCCATCCATTCAAAGCAGCCACAGGCCCAGCATTATCAGTACAACCAAATGTAACAGCATGTCCTGCATCATTTACTGTGCTACTATCAGATGTTCCGCTACCTAACTGAGTGCCATTAACGAACAAATGAATGTTTCCACCTGTGCGTGATGCAGCTAGGTGATACCAAGTATCACCAGATGGAGACCAAGATTCTGCAATAGTAACTTCATTAGAACCTGTTGTAGAAAGAACCATTCTAAGCTCAGAAGAAGCATTTTCATAGTAAAATCTAAATTCACGCTGGCCCGCTGCCAGCCGCCATTTTGCAATAAAAGTTGCATCTCCTGACGGTGCTCCATTAAAACGAACCCAACCTGCTAGTGTGAAATTATTAGAACCAATGTCTAAACTTGAATCGTCAGCAACAGATACTCTGTCATTTGTGCCATCCAAAAGCAAAGATGCTCCACCAAACTTAGACTGAGCCGTGTCAATTTGAGCATTATCCTGTGCAGTACATGACTGACTATATGGACTATTATCAGTCATGGTAGTAGACCCATCAGTTCCATCAAAGTGCATCAACAAAGAGGGAAGAGCACCGGGAGAATTTGTAGTTGCTGAGTTATCCAACCCTAAAAAGGAACTGTCAGTGAACGGTAGGTAAAAGCCGTTGTTGCCAAAATCAGAAATTGAGTTTGAAATTGAAATTGGACGCCAAACGCCGTTGTTGTCCGTTTCGCCAAAGCTGGTTTCGTCAAGTTGCTGACCATCAACAAAGACAAACTCACTAAAATAACAGTCTGCATAATTGCCCGAGGGGGAGGATTGTCGTCGTCCGATATTGAAGGTAGCACCGCTGACATTGATTTTTGTCCAAGTCTTGCCAGACCTTGAGTCTGTTGCAAAACTTGTGACTTCCGAACCATTGATATAAAGACGAGCGACACTACTCGTACTGTTGCTTATCACAATATGCTGCCATGCATGAGGATCACGGAAGACTTGCGTCGTTTTAAAAATGTTAGCTCCAGCAGAACTTTGGATTGCTAATGTGTCATCGCTGCCAAAGTATAACCAACCGTCGTCGTTGCTATCGAATCCAATCACGGTTCGTTGGTGACCTAACGTCCCGAGTTTAATCCAGAAACTTAGCGTCCACGTCTGCTCAGTGGTTGGCGTACCTTGAGTTCTGGTAAAATACTGACTACTACCATCATCGAGGACAGTACTGTTATCAACTTCAAAAGCTGTAGTAGTACCACTAGACCCTAAAAGGAGATTATTATTAAATACCATTTTATTTCACATCCAAGCTTGCAACTGCATGAACAGCAACAGAAGTGTAAGTAATATAATCAATTCTATCTACAGATGAAACTGCAGTACTAAGAGTAGGAGCAGTTCCTCCTACAAACTTCCAGTTACTGCCGTATGATAATGTGCGACTTCCTGTTCCATCTTGAATTACAAAAATAGAACCTACTTGTCCGGGTACACAATTTGTAGGACTTTCTAATGTTCTATTGCCACCAAGTTGAACAGCAAAGTTTTGCCCATCATTTAGGCTTATAGAAATACTAGCAGCATCAGTTAAACTTACAATATCAGCTACTGCTGCTTTTTCAATATGTAGATTTTTACCTAAAAGACTGTTTGTACCTACAGCAACAGCACTTACATAAATATCTGTTGCACTTACTGTACCAGTAATTGTTCCTCCTGCTAAAGGAAGATGATTAGATATACTGGTAGCAAGAGTAGCGGAAAGAGAAGCAACAGTAGAAGACGTTGCAACATCTGCACCGCCTTTAGTAAGTGTTCCTGCATTTAAACTTGTTGCAGAGACTGTAGCAAAATTAGGAGAACTACTTACAGCAACAGACTTGTCAGAAGGATAAGTAACAAATACATCTTTAGTACCTGCTGATAAATCAACCGCTGATCCAGAGTTGGATGATTGAAGAATAGTAGTTCTTGCTAAAGTAGTTCCAGAAGACGTATAAGTTCCGATGCCTACTTCCCACTCTCCTACGCCAGAGTCTTGACTAACTAAAGCATAGTAAGTGGTATTTCCATCACCAATTGCTGCAAAAGTTTGAAAACCTGCAGCGGCTCCTGCCAGAGTTAAAGTACCTGTTCCAGTAGTTGTTGTAGTCTCTTTTACTCTATCTTTTAAAACAAGAGCCATAACAAGTTTTCCTTACTTAATACTAGTTAAGGCGAACAATAGCAGCAGCACTTGTAGCAGAAGGAATCGTTAGCTGAAAAGTACCGTTAGTGACTGCTTTGTCTCCACCAAAATCATACACAGCAATAACTTTGTTACTGTTAGTTGCATTATACATCACTGCACCACGAGCAGTAAAGGTAACGCTTGTCCACTGAACGTCATCAAAATCAACAACTCCAGAGGAACTTACATTTGAAACAGTTACGTTACTAACCGTAGTTCCACCAGTAACATATCCACTGTCTCCGCTTCCATCACTTGTTCCTGAAATCTCTCCGCTAATACTAGCAAGAGTATCTGGACCGCCATTTGAGGCACTTCCACTAGACGAAACAAGAGCAATTTTAAGTGTGTCAGAAGGAAGATTATGTTGCTCTAACATAACATCCTTTTTAAAAACAATATTTATACCAGACGTAATAGCCATTTTCTAACTCCAAAATTAAGGATTTAATATTACAGTATCATTAGGCGACCACTGAGCATCTGTTGTTGTGCTTGTGGTTGCCATTACAGTATCAGGACGTGCGTCCTTCAATACAATCTTATTTCTTATTACTGGAGACTTATTTTGAGGATGATTTTTTATATCATAAAGACCATCTGTTTCAGTTGGTCCTACAACAAGTCCAGTAGATTCAATTATACGCTCTTCATAAGGAAAACGAAAACCACTTCGATCACAAATGAAATATGCTTTTGTCATTAAATTCTCCTAAGACTAGGAACACTATAAAATGACACACGTTCTCTATCTTCTTCCATCGCCTCGTTTAATTGTTCCATGTAATGTACTTTCAATATCTCACTACGTTGAGCACTAATACCCGGACGTTTGAGAGAAAGATAATAAGCAAGGCCGCTTACTAGACAAGGAAGAAAACGATAAGGAACATCTGGATTGTCGGCAGAATTATTAGAATCAAAAGTTCGATTAATTGTCCACATTCTTACAATGTCTGTACTATTCTCAGGCGTAGGCCAGACATGAATATCAACATTCTCACGTCTACGATGTGTAGCTATTTGAATAGGACGACCTTTAGAAGTTTTATTTGGAATCTTTAAATATTCTTCCATTGAGAGACGTTCCATCTCAATATCATTATCGTCTCTTCGAATTACTGCTTCAGTAACTCCTACAATAGAACTATCTAAAGTATAGACACTTGTTCCCTCAGTCATTGTTTGATTTGTAAAAGCAGTTGTCCAAAGAAGAATACCTCGATTAGACCAATCTGTTAGAAGCATATTAAGAGAACGTCTTGCTGATCTACTGTCTTGACCCGTATTAGCAGGACCGCCCAAGTGCTCAAAAGCTTCTTGAATTACTTCATCAATATCTAAGTTAAAATCTTGTGTAGTTGAAACACTCATCAACATCTCCACCGCTTACGGGCTTGACGTAAACGACTGTTAGGGTCTTTAGCGGCTTTTGGAAACTTCTTCATCTGCCCTGCTGACCTAGCACAATAACTTTTACGTCTAGCTGCTCTTGCTTTACTTGGCTTCTTTTCTGTAACTGCTGTTTGTAATTTAGAACCGGGATTCTGTTTACGATACTTTGCTACTCCCTTTTTAGTAAGACCAGCACCTGATTTCGTAGGACGTTTATGACCACCTTTAATGGTCATTCCCTTCATTCCTTTTCTTTTTGACTTAGCCATCATTTAATCCGAGTTTTTAATATAAATAATATCTAATCCACCTGATATTGCTATATTAGCACCAGAACTATCGCCTATAGCCCTAACTTCTATATCAGTCTTTTCCTCAAACTTTAAAGGTATTTGATACGCTTGGATATGACTGCTTTCACCTTTTGAAAACTTATCTTTAACCTGAAAGACCCCACCATCAGGTCTTGCCACAATACTACCAGTGCAGTACTTATTGTTCTGTGTCGTAGCTACCGTGATATCTGTCTGATATAGATAGGCTGTGTATTCTGCTGGGACAGTCCACAAAGCCATAAGAGTCTGATTGTCTCCAATAGCTATTGTAGCGTACTTGTTTGTAGGTACACCCAATGTAGGAGAAGCTTCGTCTCCCACATATAGGACACCTGCATTTTGCCCACCACTTCCTGCTGTATCAACAGTAACCCTGAAAACTCGTATCCAGTTAGAAGCATCTCCTAACTGCACACCGTTCTGTCCATCTAAGTCTACTGTTACAGATACTTCATTCCAATCTGCATCCAGACCTGAAACCGTAGCAGTTCTTGCTCCCGTCCCCGCCGCATCATCTGCGGTAGAAGAACTGGAAATATAAAGAGTAGTAGCTGAAGACAGATAAGAATACAGACCACCCTGCGCCCATACAGTTTCAAGTGCATCATCTACATTAGGATTAAAACCAAATTTAAATATTGATTTATGCTCTAAAATTTGATTACGAGCTACTTGCAACTCAAAAGGTTCGTTATTACCTCTAACAGTTACAGATGGAATTATAGCCATTTTAAGTTACTTTCCTATGTCGCCTTGTTTTTTTAGCAATTTTCTTAGGCTGTTTTGAAACTTGTTTACCTTTTTTAGTATCCTGTCTTTTCTTTCGAGATGTAGCAGCATACTCTTTTGCGCTTAAACTTTTAATAGCACTACTAGGAAGGTAACGCTCACCCGTAGCCTTTGGACCTTGTGTAGATGGTTTACCAGATTTAGTACGCCATTTTTGTTTTGTCCAAGATTTTAAACTACGTTGTGACTTTTTTAACGCCACTTTATTTTCCTCTAGCAGCGTTTACAATAGCTTTACAACGATCATAAACTATTTTTAAATAGTGTTTAACTACATGAACAGGACAAAACTTACAATTACAACTCATGATTTATATCCTCCTCCAGCGTCCTTATAACGCTTGGCTAACATTTGTGCTTTTCTTGCTGACCATTGTCCGGGCTTGCCTCCCTTACCTCCAGCCTTTATTGAATTAAACAATCGTTTACGCATCGCAGGTTTTGTGTAATTACCTGCTTCATTTACACGAGACTTAGATTTTGCAGGACCACCTGTTGCTTTTTTAACAGTTGTTTTCTTTTTAGATTTTTTTGCTTTTTGCATAGCAATAGCCACAGCCTGTTTCTGAGGTTTACCTTCTTTACGAAGTTTACGAATATTTTTACTAATTGTTTTTTTAGACTTACCCTTTGCTAAAGGCATTTCTTTATCCTACTACTATTGTAGCATAAACACTTGTTGCAACAGAGACATGAACTTTGTTAGGAGCACGTATTCCATCATCTAAATAAACATTAGAGGAACCACCAGCAGGAAGAGCAGCTTGATAAATTACAGTACCTGCTGCAGACGCATCTCTAACAGTTAGAGTTTTAAATTGATTTGCTGCATTTGACCAATCAATGCTTCTTAGACGAGTTGGATAATCTGTAACTGTTGCTGTTGCGGCTACGTAGATAGCTGTCAAATTAGTAGACATTTAAATTTTCCTCTTTCATAGTAAAAAGGGAGTGCTCACATAAGCGGCAAGCACTCCCCAATTTACGTATCAACGTCTAGCTGGTATTAGGAAGAACCCTGATTACCAACCCAGTTACGCCAATCGGACCAGCCGAAGCTGTACCGCTCACGAGACTTAAAGCGAAGATTGCCCGTATCGAAATCAGGTTCCATCTTCGTAGCAAGCGGAGCACGGACGAACATCTTCGTACCGTTTGGAACGTCAGTCTTCACAAACCACGCATTCGTGTCAGTGAACCGATGGTTTACATAACAACCATCAGGCATTACACCCATAGACTTAACAGGGTTAATGTCGTTCCGGTTAGTAATACCATCACTACCAGCCGTAGCCGTCCGAGTGCTCAGATCAGAGTAGAGAACTTTCTCTGCCGTGAACTGAAGATCAGGCGGCACATGCACCGAGCGAGGCATAGCGCCGATAAGAATATCACGATCATCTTTTGTTTTTTGAATCGCGATTACTGCCGTTTCAAGAGAAGCTTCCGAAAGGTCAGCACCCGTTAGCAAGTTGTCCTGAGAAGACCCACCTACTGTCGGGTGAGAGTTCGAGAACAACGGAACACCGTCACCACCATTATAGGAAGAAGAAAATCCGTTGTTAAACGTATTCGCCGCTTTAACCTGTTTGGTAGAAGCCATTGCACGAGCAAGCGCACGAGCACGAATTTTAGCAAACGTGTCGTACAGATTGTCTTCCATAGCTTCTTCGGTAACAGCAAACGCAAGAGCAACAGTTTCATGCGTATACCGTGAGGTCCAGCTTTCTTGAGCCGTGTCGTATTCCACAGCAGCACCTTCGGCCTTGACCGGAGCTTCTCCGAAAGAAGTCATTAGTACTTCTTCTTCAAAGGCACGATCAGAGTTTTCGACTTCATAGAGCGAAACGTGTTCGTCTTCAATCGAGTTGTACTCAATGCCGAAAATAGCATTAAGACCGGGAAGCAACTGCTTGGAAATATTAGAGCGATTAATAGCCATTGTTTATGCCCCCGAATTGACGGATACTTGAGCATCAATGTGCTGTACAATCCGAACTAGTACTTTCGGATTAGCATCACCCAACTCATTACCCGGAATGTCATACGAGCCTATAACACGAACCATTTGTGAAATAGTAGTATCACGAGTAGCAACTTTGATACCGAAACCCGAACGACCAGTTAACGTACTTCCCGAACCAAGCGTTACCGCAAAGTTCGCGCTTTCCACATCTCCAATAGAGACAGTCGCATCTGCTTGCATTACGTAAACAGCAGAAGGATCATCTACAACATTTGCATATGGTTTTGCATCTACAGACGAGGTTCCCCCCGGCCAATACTTACCATACACAGGACGATTAGAAACGGGATCGACATATTCACAACCCATGAAAACGCCTTGTGCGAAATCAGTGGTCGTAGCAATAGGCTGAATATAACCTGCACTTACTTTAACGATATCACCCGTAAAGATGTCAGACGCAAACGTATTAGCAATACGATAACGATTCTGTCCACCTGAATTAGGCGAGCTACCGCGCATACGAGCAGGAACAGCCCCGTTTAGAGCTTTAGAAAGAGCCATAGCACTTCCCTCCTATCATATATTAAGAGTTAAAAATAAGGTCAGCCGTCAAAACGAGCTTGCCGACCTGTGTTCACTCTAGATTTACTTGAATCCGTAACGGGAGCACGACGATCAGGACGATCATTCATCAGACGAGAAGACACTGCTTCTTCTAACTGACGAGTCCGTTTGTTTATTGCAGTGCGACGAGCTTCACCATATTCAATAGGTTGTCTGGCAAGAGCAACATCACCACGCACTATACAACCAGCTAAACTTCCTGACTCCATAACACGAAACCCACTAGCCATTTCAGGACATTCTTCTGCCGTCACAAATTCCCAGCCTTCACGCTGTTTGCGACCAATATTTTGAAAGTCATCCTGACCGTTGAGCATGATGCGAATCCACATTAAGCCGTAGCCTTGTTCTTCAAAATCATTCTTGACTGCTTCTGGTATAGACAGCCAATCATCATTTTCAAAAATAGACAGAGCCTCACGAGAGACTGCAACACGTTCTTTGCTAACACGTTTGCCTTTTTTTAACGTCTTCTTTTCTTCGTTAACTTCGTTTTCAAGTTTATCTTGAGCCATTTTCTTAAATCTCCGCGCTATTAATTAAAGTACTGCAGTATATTCACCATCCGCTTTATCAGCTTTGGCTTTTTCGGCAGCATATCGTTCAAGAGGTATATTCCATTTCTTAGCTAAACGCACGTCTTCTTGACTAAGTTTAACTTTTTTAGGAGCAGGTGTGCGCGATTGTCCTGCTACCACTTGCTTCGGCCTTGACGTAGTGGCCGCTGACGAAACTTCTTCCTCAATAGTATTATTCTGAGTAGAAAACTTATGAGGTAATTCTTCTTTTAGACGACGATCCACTTCTCGATAATAATCATCAGAAGAAGGATCATATCCATTTTGTTTTAACTGTTGGTCTATAGAAAGAGCGACTGCTGTTGCAGTATCATCCTGTCCGAACCAAGGATTCTTTGCTGCCCAGTCACGAGCTTTTGGATCATAGTTCTCGTAACCAGCATTTTGTTGTTGAGCTTCTTGTTGTAGCTTACGTTCTTCTTCTTGTGCAGTCAGCCACTGTTTACGCTGATCTAGCATTTTCAACTCGCTTTGAGCATCAGAAATTTGTTCTTGTGCTTCTAAGAGAGTGTCTTGATTGCCTTCACTATAAGCTCTTTTAAATTTATCACGAGCCGAATCTAATTGCTGTTGAAGCTGTTGTTCAGTAACAGTAACCAGTTTTTCTTGACTGTTGTACTGTTTTTCTTCAGCTTCGCTTTGAAAAGCTTTTAATTCGGCTAATTCTTTTTGCATTGCAGAGATCGCATCATCACGATCTTTGCGTTGCTTAATTAATTGACGAATACGTTTTTGTGCTCCGTCTGTTTCAATTCCTTCTAATTCAGGAATATCTTCTTCTTTTTCTTGCGAAGCTTCTTTCGGTTCTTCTTGTGACGCTTCTTGTTCAACAGTAGCCTCTATCTTACTTTCAGGCTCATCTGTCTCTACATCAGCATCTAATTCAAAATCAACTTTTGAAGTATCATTTTGTTCTTTATAACTATCAAGATCGAGTTGATTCCAGTCTTGATCATCTTTATTTTGTTCAGTCATTTTACTTTCCCGCAGTAGCGAAGCCTACGTTAACGCTAGTTAAAATTATGATACCAGATCATGCATAGGATCAACATCACTTGGATTGTCAATCTTCATCATAATTTGATCATCATACAAAAGAATGTAACGAATACCTTTGTATACAAACTTTTGTCCACTGTGTTTAGTATAGCATACAAAGTCTCCTTCACAACACCATGCACCGTTAGGAAACTTTTCTTCATCCCTATAAGCAGTATCGCCTATTTTGACAACTTTGCCAACAGTAGTCAGATACTTCATATCATCTGCAAATTTATCAGGAAGAAGAATGCCGCCCTTTGTTTCATTTCGAATTGCATAAGGACGAACTAAAACATGATAACCCGGAATCTCTGGAAGTGTTTCAGGATCAGATACTTCTGAGTCGGTAATCCATTCATCATTCATAATTGCACGGCCCATTTTAGGTTGAAAGGTCAAAGTATAACTCCACTTTAAAAATCATCATTGTCAGTATTCATTTCAGTGAGAACTTCTGAAACATAATTATCTAACAATTTGATAGCCTGTGTCAACCCCTCATGAATACCAGTTACAAATCTATAATCTTCGTAGGATTCACAAGTGCCGTAAGCAAGTCTGTCTTTTAACTTTTGCTGTTCTTCAGCAATTGCTTTTTTAACGTCTTCAAACTCTTCAAACATTATTTTTTAGTACGAACCTGTGGCCCATTAGTAAAAAGTTTTTGCTTCTTTAAACGCTTTGGTATCTTTTTATAATTTGTATTTCGTTTTTTTCTGACTTGTTTAAATACAATCTTATTAGATTTTTGATGTCTTTTGAGTGCCATTGTTCTAACTTAAAAATACGTCTCGTTCTGCAGCACGGCGACGAACTAGTCCAGCAAGTTTTTCACCACCTGCCTTTACAAATCCTTTGTCTTCATCAAAGAACTCTTCAGCCGCACCTTCAATATCACCTTCGTTTAATTTCTTCAAGCCCTTGCTCTTTTTAATCGCACCAATACCTACATTGTAGGCTAGAGACTTTAGAGCTTCTTTCATATTTGGAGTAATATCAACTTTAATTATATCGTCAAGTTGTTGTTCTATTTTATCCAAATCTTCTTGAGCCATTGCAGAAGCTTCTTCTTCAGTAACACTTTCAGGAATATCTCTTCCAGATGTAGCAGCCGTTCCATATCCTACAGTTTTGACTCCTACAACATCTTCATAAACTTCTGGTTCAAAACCTTCAAACTCTTTTACTAATTCTAATGAACTTTTCATGTCTTTACTTTCATCTTTTTTAGCTGATGTAAATAGCTCTTCCGGTTTCTTAGACAGTTCTCCTCTCATAAATCTACTGAGCATATCATCAGTTTGAGTTGAAGGAGCAGAACTTGCTTCCATTTGACTCATTAACATTTTATCAGCTTCAGTTAAAGGAAGAGAACTTGTTTCCATTTCACTCAAAGAAATAGCTGTATTCTCTAGCTTCTCGCTTGGACGAATAGCAATTTTAATATCTTCTTCTATAGTTTCTTCTGGTCGAAGTCTTTCAGGAACATTTAGTTCTTTCATAACTTCTTCAGCTTGTTTACCCAGAATTTCATCTTTTCTTTGATTGTCAACTTCTTGTAGCACACTAGTAAGAGGAATATCAAACTTAGATGCAATTTCTCTTACTTTGTCTCCTGTTGGATAAGAAGTAGCTGGGCCTGAAGAATAATTATATTCATCTGGAAGATTTAAATTATCTAAATCAGCAAGATTCATAAGTTGTTGTTTTGGTGTGCCGCCTATTGCTAAGTCTACGCTATTCATGAGTTGTTGTAAACTATCTAAATCAGCAGCATTCATAATTTTTTCTTTTATACTATCTAAGTCAGCAACATTCATAAGCTTTTGTTTCATGCTATCTAAGTCAGCAACACCGCCTTTTGCTAAGTTTACGCTTTCTTGTCTTTCTTTCATAAACAATTCACGCTCTTTTAACATTGCACGAATTGCTTCAATTGCCATCTTTGTTTCTTGATCTCGTAAACTATTATTACGTTTTTCATTTATTGTTGCAGCATCTTTTAACGCACGAACACGACGATCTACTTCTTTATCTTCTTTGTCGCTCATCTTTGAGACAGCACGTAAAGATATTTCTTTTTCTTTTAGACCAAGCTCACGGTTTTTAAGTGAAAGCTCTGCAGCATCTTTTGTTGCTTCAATCTGTAAACCTTCGCGTTTAATGTCAAGAGACATACGCTCAAGTTCCATGCTTTGTTGTTCAAGATTTTTAACACCTGCTGCACCGCCTTGATTTGCTTGTAGCACCTCTTGAGCAGCGGCTGACGTAAGCTCACCTATGATTTCTGGAGTGACCTCTGCGCCTGTTTGTTCAAGCTGTTTTGAACCCATGTCCATCAAGCCAGCCATCTGAGCCGCATACTGCATAACCATATGCTCACGAATGTTTGCTTGAAGAAGAGGAACAACAGACTGCATCATTGGATTTTGACCAAGAGTGGGGTCTTCAATAAAAGCAGACTTCACTGCAATATGTGCTTTATGATCTTGCTCTGGAAATGCCTTAATTGGCTGTCCTTGTGAAGCAATCTGAATATCCGTAATTGGATCATTTGATTTAGGTTGCGGAGGAGGTGGCATGTATCTTTCTGGATTTTGAATATTAGAAGCAGAAAGAATACTTAGGTGAACCTGCCTGATGTCATACATACCCGGAGGAGCTTGGCTCGACAATTGCAGAACCATTTGTGCCATTGCCAAGCGATGAGCAGCAGAAGGAATATTAGGGTCTGAAACAGGAATAACATCAACGCGACCATCGAAATCAGACTTAAAGATACTGGAATCGATATTAGGTATTTCATATGGATAAGCATCTGGAAGAAACTCATAGTTTAATCTAGAAAGAATACGAAACTCATCACGTTGACTATGATGAAGTCTTTTGTGTATCGCACTGAAAAACTTTGCACCCGCTTCAAGCAGAGCCATTGTTGTACCAACAGGACCATAGTTTGTAGCGTCAGCAACAATTTGATCCGTAGTATCAGCAAACTTCTGACCTGCAGCAGTAAGAAAGCCAAGCATTTGAAATAGAACTTGAGAAGGTTCTTTGTACGGTAAAGGTACAATAGACTTCTGCAAATCCATTCCAGTTGATTCAACTTCACGAAACTCGCCCGGAGAGATGGGATCATTTCCACCTACAACACGAACACCACGAGCTTTGAAACCGCCCGGAAGATTAGAAAACTGACCCGCATCAACCAAGCTACGAAGAGCAGCAGTGGCTGACATAGTGAGATTGCCCAGTAAATGTACCAAGCCAAGACCATAAAAGCCAAAGCCCGGAACAAATTTATAGTGAGCAAAGTACGTCTCACGCTCACGTCTTATATCATCTTTATTAAAATTACGGCGTATAGCTAGAACTTGTCCGCTACTTTCCTCTACAGTGACAATATAAGGGTAAGCAACTTCATCAGGATCATTAAACGGCTCTGGAAGATTTAGATAGCAATGTTGCTCAAGAAGAACATATTGTTGATCATAATCTTCTGAAGGAGCCAGACCCATCAGAGAGTCGATCTTCTGACCAAGCATTGACGGATCAGGGACAGATGCTTGAGGAAGATCAATGTCTCGATACATGCCAACTGAAATCTCTTTTCGCAGTTCGTTGGGTGATCTATAAATTACATGTGTGTAACGATCTGCCCTTCTGAGATCAGGTGCATGATAAGACACGTAAAACTGGTCTACAGGTACAAACTCAGAACATGGGCGTTCTAAGTTTGGATCATAGTAAATCTTTTTAAATGCGGAGCCTACTAAGGGAAGGTGAAAGAGCATACGTTCAAATTCATCGAAGTACTCGCTGATTTGATCCGTAAGCTGATAGTTCATAAATTGTTGTACACGAGTAGACTGTGCTTCCTTATCAGGAGTAGCAGACCCTACAATCTGTGTACGAACTGGACCGCCGGGAGGAAACAATTCAATAGAAGCTTTACTTTGAAACTTAATTGCTGATTCAATAATCAACGGAGAAACTGCAGTACACGCTCCTTCAAAAGGTTCAGTTGTCTCTTGAAGCTTGATACCAAGAAGATCGAGACCACGTTCAAACGTGCTTTCCCATTCACCACGAGAATCACGATCTGCTTCGAATTGCTCCGAAACCATACCGCCAATCTCATCGAGGTCTTCCTTGTCTAGATAGTCAGCTAAGTTTGCATAGTGATCTTGTTCAACAAGAGTAAGAGCAGCCATGTCTTCGCTGAGTGTTACTCCTTCTAGATCACCATCCTCTAATTCTATCTCTAGCTCAAGATCAGCACCGTCTGGTTGATTCTCCAGACCTCCGGGCAGAACCTGAAAAGGATTTCGTTCTACAGCCATAATTTCTAACCTTTTGGTTTACGAGCTTTACCGTATCCTTGTCCTGTAGCACGACCACAAACAGAACCACCATGTTTGTAACCCATAGAACCACCACCAGCTTTTCTTTTTGGCTTACGTCCGGGTTTTACTTTTAATTTATTTACAGACTGAGATTCAGCACTCAACTCTGGTGGAACACTTGTCGTGTCTTCAGCAAAGCTTGGATTTACTTTATTCATTAAAGCATCCATATCCTTACGTTCTTCTTTTGAATAGCCCACAACTTTACCACTTCCGTAATTTTGCTTACTCGTATTTGACCTGTTCATAGCCGTCATGTCAAGTATCCTTGTTTAAATTAGTTTATCGCTATACGGTCCTTTACCGTAGCCACGTTTTGCTGCACCTACTCCACGAGCTTTAATTCGACCTCCCGCACGTTTACCGAAATAATCTGATGGTTTTAAAGTTGATGTTCCTAAGGATTCAGCAAAAGGAGCAGGTATACCGGGAAGACCTGTATCTAAATCAACTCGATCTTTTTTCTTACTTTTAGCTCTGATGCTTTTCAAATCATCTTCATCATCAGCCATAAGATTACTAAGACCTCTGTGTATAAGAGCCGTAGGAGAAAATTTACCAAAAAAAGACCTTTCATTCGCAGTAGCATAGTCTTCTTGTTGTTCTAGTAATTTCTTTTTTTTGCTCTTCTTATCTTTATCTGACATTTTTAAATCCTGACATTTTTAAATCAATTCATCGCTGTAAGTTGCTCTACCGTAGCCGCCTAGTGCAGCACCTGCTCCACGCACCTTACCGCCTCCGGCTTTTTTCTGAGGTCTGTCATAGTCAGTCATGAAACCCCGTGATCTAGGAGCATCTACACCGTAGTCATCAATTAAAGCTAAATCTTTTTTTGTTCCTTTATTGATCGATCTTAGTTTCTGAATTACTCTTTCTGTTTTATTTCTATCTTTATAATCTAATTTGTCCGCCTCATTTAAGATGGGCTTCGCTAAATCTCTATGCCTTTTTCCAACTTTTCTTCTGAGAGATTGTACTGGGTCTTTTTTCTTTTTTAAAATAGGTTTACTTCTATCTAACTTTTCTTCATCAGATGGTTTAGAGAGTGCCATAACTAGTTTGCCTTATGAAATATTAAATTAATTGGTTACTATACGGTGCTCTGCCAAAGCCACGCTGTGCAACTCCAACTCCACGTACTGAACCACCTTCTGCATATTTCTTTTTGGTAATTTTTTTTATTCGGTTTGCTTGGCCCTTATGCATTTTAGAAGCTTTGTTTAACTGTTGAGAAATTTCTTTTAACTCTTTCTTTACTTCTTCCATTGTAAATTTCCTTAAACATATGAAGAGTTATTTGATGCAAAGTTCCAATAACCTTTTCGAGGGGACTGATATGTGTCTTCATCCTCATCAAAGTTAGGATCGTTAGGATGTTCAACCTTCCAACTGTCTCTCATGTAGAGAACAGCCATAACCATTGCATCTACCTGATCATCGTGTCGAGCATGAGGAAAACTAGATGCTTCCTCTAGTAAAGTCATAGACCAATCTTTCATTAACGGAAGCCAAACACGTCCCGCTTCTAGAAAAGGAGTGATTGCATTTGCTCTACTTACTTTATCACGATCTGGTGTATATTCCAATACAGGCAGTCCAGCCCTTCTTAAATCTTGAATTAAGGACTGACCACTTGCTTTCTTTTCTATCATGATAACATCTGGTTGATGTTTATCATATTCATCTTGAGCACGAGAACGTAGTTCTGGATATTCAAATCGATCTCGCACATTTCCTAACAGTATAATATTTGGAACCCACATCTCTACGCCGCGACTATCTGTCTCCAATACTTCAAAGATGCCCCATGTCTGCATCACAGAATAGTCTGCTGTTGTCTTTGTAGAAAAGGCTGTGTCAAATGTTTGTACGATAAAATCACAATTCGGCGGTGTTTCTTCATTCCAGCTTTTAAACCACTCTCTCTTCATAATGCCACCCTCCGCTGGAACCGGATTCTGCATATATAAAGATTCCCAATAACGAGAGCCGTTGTGCCGCTTTATCTCCATCTCATCCGCTTTGAGAATATTATTTGGTTTCCACTCTGGAAAGTATGAAGAGCCTACGGGCAAATTTAATATTCTAGATGCCTCCTCATCAAGCCAAGCTGGAATCTTAATGACTTCCCAAGGGTCAAGATTTGATTCATTCGAGTCTGCTTGCTGTTCAGCGGCAAGTAGCCATCCACATATATCATCTTCATGATATCTGGTATTAATGATAACAATTGAACCATTTGGCATTAAACGAGTGCGTAGTCCTGCCGGATACCACTCTTTAATATATCTGCGTCCTGCTTCACTGAATGCATCTTCTTCTGACATCACGTCATCAAGCAGTGCAACATGTGCGCCACGTCCAGCAATCTGTGTCTTTACACCTGCAGCTACATACACACCATTTGAATTTGTCTGCCACTTACCAGCAGCACGTACATCAGAACGAAGCGATACGTCAGGAAAAATTAATTTAAAGATATCACTATTAACGACATCCCTAACACTACGCCCAAAATCACTGGCAAGTTGGTCAGAGTGAGAAACAGAAAGAATTTCATGATTGGAGTGTCTTCCTATGTACCAAGCAGGAAACAACTTAGAACATATAACAGATTTACTGGAACGAGGAGGAAGAAAGACCATCAGCCTCTTAATGGCTCCTTCTTCTACTTGTTGTAGCTTGTTGCTGATTACTTCTATATGCCGACCCATTTTGAAGTCAGCAATAAGCTGTGGTGCAACAAGTCTTACAAAGGTGAGAAAGTCATTGTGAGCATTACCAACCACTAGCTCAAACATTGCGTCTCGTGCTTTTAGCTGATCAGACGTTGCCTGAGTTTCAGTCATATTCACTGCACTTGTTGATTATATCTTTCGCTGTAATGCTTTTCATCGAGCGAAGCAAACAGATCAAAGAGATCAATGGCTACTCGTGCCGCTTTGCCACGAATATCATCCATGTCATTATCAGGATTTTTAAAAGAAGGATGGCAGCATATCTGACTATGCCATATCTCTATCATATACTGTACGCGGTCCAGACACTGCCTGTAGCCGTATGTTCCAACAGAATGTTCTCCGGGTGAGTACGGAAGCCTTGCTTGAAAAGTACTCGTATCATATGGATTATTTTCATCATACGGATTAATCTTTATAAATTCGATAAACTCTTCGGAGTTCATATTAAAAGTTACTCTTTGCCGCCTGAAATAACTTTTAATCCAGCTATCTCTGCTAATTTGGCTATATCCTTCTCAACTGCATCTTTGTCTGTTTCATTTGAAAAAGAAGACATTTTAATTTTACTTTCAGTACGATCCACAAACATGCCTAGATGTTTTGCTACAGCTTCAATGCTTCTGTTTGCATTCGTGTAGTCTCCGTTATTTAAGGCATGTTGATATACTTCGTCAAGGCGATTCAATACATGATCAGCCGACCACGCCATGCGATCTATCGCCTCATCACGAAGAGTATCTATTCTTGTTTTAATTTTTTCAGTCGCAAGAACACGAGCGGCTCTTTGTCTATTAACCGTATCAGTTTCACCAAGAGCATATCCAGCAGCTTTATAAGCAACAAGAGGATCACCAGTAGCAATATACTCCATACAGAACTTTTCCTGCTTCGGAGACATACCAGCAATAAACTCTCCCTTTTTAAACTTGCGTCCCTTTTCGGGCCTATCGAGCATTTTCTTTTCCTCTGAAGACAATGAATTATCTTTTATTTTTTTATTATATACACGAACTTTCTTCTGAGCAAGACGTACATCTCTTCTTCGTTTAGATTCTCTTCTCATTTCAATGAGATCACGTCCCGCATACGAACTGCCTCGCTGAGAAGACAAAATATTTATTTTATCTCTTAATTCTTTCTCAGACCATTTTCCGTACATAACGTGTGGAGGAGATTGTGTCATAGTATAGATTCAGTTAGATTCAGTAGAATAAGATATAGAAAATATAATAATAAATAAATAGATTCAAATAGAATCTATATGAATCAGACAGTAGCAACTCTTTTTGCTAAAGTAACATATTTTTTAAATTTAGACAACTGTTGCAGATTTGCAACGCTCAGTGCAAAGCAAGTTCATATATGGGTTCCCTTTTTAAAACAAGGGGGCCATTTTGAAAAATTGGAAAATTTGCGGCTGTTCTATTTCTCTATAAAAAAATGCTGGTACTTTTTTTCTGCCCCCGGTCCCCCTCCTCCTCGTATCTTTTTACTTTACTTCCTCTCGGGGTTGTGTACTATAGGTCTTGTCGAGACGCACACGGCAACATACATAGCGGAATGCAGCGGCCCCCAGACCCTCCCCCGCAGAGAGCCAGAAGACAAAGTCTCGATGTTTCTTTAACTTGCAAGAAGGAGAAACTCAAATGAAGAAGCAGATATACTTGAATAAGTCATTTGAGAACGAGGCGAAGGAAGAGTTCTTCGCTCAAATGGAGGCGATCATCGAAAGCATCGTTGATCAACGTTTTCAAGTTTTGGAAAACGATCTTCGTGAGGCCGTAATGTGGTCAAGCGAAGAGTTCAAAGAAGAGATACTCGACAGCGTTAAGGCTGAAGAGTATATCAAAGATTATGATCTTTACGAAAAAGTGAAAGCCATAATCGACGATGCACATGTCGAGATCGACATTCAAGTTTAACTAAAACGGGAGGGGCTTCGGCTCCTCCCCTCTTCTTTAGGAGAAAGAAATGTTCATTGGTTTTTCATTCATGTTTGTTGGGTTCTTCACAATTCTCTCTGCATTGATCTTCATTGCAGGAGACGTGGGACCGTCCTACTTTCTAATGTGGGCGGGTGTCTGCTTCATCGGAGTTGCTTCGGTGATTGCGGGATATCAATGGTGCCTGTTCAAACATTTCAAACAGCGATGGTAAGAAACTGGGGAGGGGCTTCGGCTCCTCTCTTTTTTTTCTTTCTTTTTATTTTGTAAGATGCCGACACGTCCTTGTTTGTGACAGCAAGAACAGGCGACAAAAACACGGGAACACGGGACGTTTCCGTCCCGCTCCCGTTCCTTTCCTGCTATTTGACTTTATCAATGAGATGATTCTTCATCGTGACTTCAGCAAAGAACTCTCTGCCCGGAAGCTTCGTGATCAATGGGCGATGGGCCGCAACGAACGTTCCGTTTCCGTCATATTCGTTTCCGAATATTGAAGTCTCCTGATAGGACAAAGGTTTCCCAATGTTTTCCTTCAGTTCTTTTTTAGATTTATATCCGGTCAACAACATCATGTCTTTCTCCTAGCTCAATTGATTGGACCTCAATAGTAGCACAATGAAGAGAAGAGTCTACTTATTTTTTTATAGTGCAATGTACGCACACACACGAACCGACAACCGACGAAAGCAGCAGCAGAAGAACCGACGAAAGCAGCAGCAGAAGATTTTATTTATAGTAGATGCCGACACGGGGGAATAAAATAGTCAAGGCGAATGGGGATCAGACTGATTAAATCTGATCCCCGGCCTTTATTTACTTGACAACGTTCATGTTGATTTTCACTACGCCTACTTCATTGGCGTTCTGAATCGTGCT